>Ga0307507_10001432_pt1 | contig 53530 bp, 51 predicted proteins | sample 7_EM_MG_FD_207223 | JGI IMG/M metagenome (GOLD analysis project Ga0307507, IMG submission 207223) | Populus trichocarpa ectomycorrhiza microbial communities from riparian zone in the Pacific Northwest, United States - 7_EM | ecosystem: Host-associated > Plants > Roots > Unclassified | place... | reverse complement strand
TGTATTTTAGTTTTATACATGTATTTATTCCCTTAATCTTATATATTTATATTTGTTTTAAATATTATTAGTAAATTTTGATCATAACTATTGGATTAAGACCCGTAGGGGTGAGAGGGCTGCTAGTCTCTCATGCACATAAATAGCGTATCCAAGCCCAATCCGCGCCTCCAACCCTGCAATCTAATCAGCTAGCTAACTAGCCTAAAACCCTACCCCAATATTTCATGAATTCATTCCTATTTATCATCGTCAGCACGATATGCAGATCTCGGTGACAAGGGAGGGAGGAAGCGAAGGGCGTCGGATATGACTTACCGAGGTGGCGGTGGAAAGTAATCTCTTTCGTACCGATCTATCTCATCCTTATCTTGTAATAAGTCTATCTCTTCGGGCCTCCGCCACCTTGTCTTGTGTATTATCTTCCAGCCGATAAATAGCACTGGCACGACCGCGATCATAAGGTATGAGAATAAGAAAGTAGGGATGTCCCAGTTCCCCGGGAGGAAGACAGTGTACCCGCTAACGAAGCACATGAGTGTTGTAGCAGTGAAGGAGTACCAGGCGCAGTAGGGCTGTAAGAATCCCTTGTGCGGTAGTGACTCGCGTGAAATGCCTTGCGCTTCGAGCCCCTTCTTAAATTTTATGAAAGTGAAGGTCATGACGGAGAAGTTTATTAATTGGGAGGCGGTAACTAGGTTAACGAACCATTGGAGGACTACGGCTGCACTGTTGGAGAGTTGGAGGAATGATAGGAGGGCAATTGCTAAGACAACTGCTACAGAGTATACAGGCACACCGTTCTTTGTGCACTGTGCCAATATTCTAGGCGCCTTACCTTCCAAGGCTAACACCTCATAGATTGTTAGATAAGATAGGCAAAGGATGTTACAAGTCACTTACCAAGCCCGTATAAACTTCTGCTAGCGCAGTATACAAATGAATTTCCTGCTGAGAATGCCGAAGTCAAAACTAGCGCATTAACAATGTGCGGTAGAGCCCGGATCTGGAGACGATCCATCGCAACTACATAGGGTGAGGCAGCGGCTCCTGGCTTCCCCTCCTTAAACGCAGCAGCCATAACAGGGTCGTTGTATGGGACGACAATTCCGACAGCCAAGGAGCCCATAACGAAGAAGAAAGTAAGACGGTAAAAAACTGCTTTGAAAGCTCTCGGGAGAACAACTCTTGGGTTTTCCGCTTCTCCCGCCCCCATAGATACAGAGTCGGGCCCGGCAATAGTGAAAGATGCTTGGATAAGGCATGCGAGGAAACCGAGAAAGCGACCTAAATCACCAGCCTTGATATTCTCTGCAAATGGTCCGGGGTCCCTCCAATACCGAAACCCGTAGCGATCCTTTAGCGGGTTTCCGCCTAACATAGTCACGAAGGTAAATGCGATTAACCCGAGTATAAGGATAACCTTTCCGAGGGCTAGCCAAAATTCGAATTCACCGTACCACGAGACGCCGAGTATGTTGATTATTCTGTCATAGAACAGCCGTCCATCACGGTTCAATTTTTAGTAGACCTTTTATTGAGGAACAGGGAGTTTACTGGGGGAATCCTCCGGATGGACACAGCACAGGAGGACTCACGCATAACAGATCAGAATAAGGGCGATAACAATTCCAACATGAATCTCATCGGTCCAATAGCGAATAATCACATTGCAAGCCACTACTTCAAATGGCACAAGGGCTGCTTCAAGGGCGAAATAGTTGTATCCGGCAGCGAAACCAAAAGCATCATCCACGAAACGACCAGCAAAACGAATAAATGGTGAGGATATCGGCAAATAAGTGACCATTTCTGACATGGAATTCGTAACGCCTAGAATCACTGTACACCTAATTCTTGCGTAAAAATGTGAGAACTACTCCACAATCTGAACCTGACCGGATTGCTCACCCCATTCAAAAGACTCAATCCGATCTCAATGAATGGGTTTCTAGGAGAACCTTTTACCAGGAAGCCCGCTCAGGGACAAAGGGAAACGGCGCTCATTCGCAGTCACTCCACATAATATCATGCCCAAAATAAATAAATAACGTACCATAATGTGAAAGCAATAAACAAACTTGCCGGCCCTCCTTCCATCAATCCCCTTCCAATAGAGACAAATAGAGCCGTTCCAATTGTCCCCCCAATACCAATAAATTGAATATGCCTCGGTTTGAGTTTTCGGTGGGTATGATCATAACTCAGTAGTAACGATCCTATCTCTTCTTCAACGTCATAGATACTAGGTAGCTCGGTCTCCCCAGTGTCGATTGGCTTACTAATCGAGCCACTCTCCCCCGTAAACCGCTGCTCTGGCCTTGCGGAGCAATCTCCAGCATTAAAAGAAGAGGATGCCATTTCGCGAGCCAGCCACGAAGTGAGAAAGGAGAAAGTGTCGCTGGGAGAAGGGTCCGTAGGTGAAAGGGTTCGTATAGTAGTTGTTAAAAGTCAAAACTTTAGGTTCTTAGGACATTATCAGCGGACGAACGGAGCATGAGCCCGATTCAGCACTAGGCCAGAGGCTCAAGCGGGTGAACCAGTTTCCATCATCATTACCGTCATATGTGAAGTTGCACACTTTGTATGAGAATTGCGACCTCCGGTGCCCAACTCCACATCGTGCGAGCACTCCAGCCCTGCCAGTCTTTGAATCCAGTCTCTGGATCCAGTCTAATAGATTTTTCCCTAGCATTTTCGTCATTTGATACGATAGTGCTTGGGGAAGCCGTGTGAAGGCTTCACGCTTAATCCCATGCAGCAGGTACAACTGTGCAAGTGCCGCCAAGTTTCTAGGCTAGCGTATGCCATTTTACCCCTAGCATTAGCAAGCGTTTCCGAAAGGGTATTTTGGAGGGATCGAGAAACGGCCACGTACCGATCTAGTGATAGTCCGGTGGTAGCAGGTTGCAGGTTCGCGGGATATCAATGAAAATCATGTCGCAGATGCACTTCAACCCAGACTGTGCAACACGATGCCGGACAGTGCAAATCCCCCCAGACATGGTCAACTTCGAACCATCCTAATCCAACAACTACCGCAGCCCCTAGGCTCAAGGGCTTCCGTAAAGGCGTTTGCTTTACAATTGCCTAATGGATTACAGAGGACTTAAAGGAATTTCCACTTGCCGTAATGCTAGGGCGATTCAAAGTTTTGCTATTTTTGTGAAAGCTGCTGAAGTAACACACCCCCAGGCCAACTAAATCCACTGGCAGTAATACCCGCGCTACTACGCTTAATGAAGTAATTGATCTTCCGGCTTCTGCCGGTTTATAGCCGGTCTAGCCTAAAGAAGAAGGATGTTGTCCGCTTGGTAAGCGTTCAGTATTTGAATTAGCATAACTGTTGATTTTCAGTGTCTTAGGCAATACCATGCGAGTGCGGCACGACACCAACCCTACCCACCAACCCTACCGGTAGCGGGCACGAACCTCGGCAACGAGGCGAGAACGCCATTGGCGGAACACCAGTTCCCAAGCACCTGAGAGTCAGACCTAGCGGTATTGGGTCAGACGAGCGAACTCAATCTTATATCTATGTACAATACTGTACGATGGGGAAACAATGTAAATAACAATCTAGAAGCTATAATCAGATTTGTTGCACTCCTTTCTTCTTTCTATTATAACCATCCCCTCTATTCTGCCAGCAGCGAAGCGTACCTGAAAAGCCGGGTAGAAGAGATAGAAGAAAGAAAGGGGAAGCCAAAAGAGCGAAAAACAGAGTCAACGAAAATCTCTCACTTGGTGGAAAATATGAGAGGGAGGCTTCTTGTAAGATTTCTACATCACCTAAGATGGGTGTTATTGGGCCGTAAGCACAAGGCCAGCTACAAATTTTAATGAAGGAAATTGCTCCCAGTTCTCTTGAGCCCTCTAGGAGCCTTCGCTAGAAACAAGTTCCGATTGGACTTCGGCTGTCTACATTAAAATCACGTTATGTCACTCGCCCACAAATTCACAAATTACTCCCCTCACCTCTACCAATGCAAGTAGCCTCAGATCTCTATTGCTCCATACCATGTATCAATCTCCTCGGGTTTGTTGACCACCTCTAGTGATAGCATACCGACACTCTACCACCTCCTGCTGTGCCCCCTCTTGTGAAGGGGCGATTAACCGAGTCCCTGCCCGATCAGGGTTATCCACCGGCAACCAAAACGAGGTTTAACGCGGCAGGGGGATCGGCCCATCCTACTCGGTATTTATGCAACGCATTCCCCAGTAGAATTCAGCATGCCATACTTTTCATTGCCCCTCATACCGCAAGCCACTAAGAACCCTTAAGAAAACTAGACTAGAAAATCCTAGCACTCGCTTCGCTCAACCTAGTAGTACAAAGTGTCGGTGTTGGTTGCGGAGAAAAAAAACAGGACTATACAAACCAAATGGTTTCATTTTCTTAATCGGATTGCTTTTGTAATCTGGCATTACAACATGAAAAGGAGGTTCGCATTCTGCCTCTAGAGCGGGCAGTCAAATGAAAACACTTCATCAGGACAAAATATGAACATCCTGACATCAACGTCTTCATGGCTTAGTTGGTTAAAGCGTCGGTCTCATATCCACTAGATGTGACCCACTTCAAGAGTGGGATATCCGAAGGTCGCGAGTTCGACTCTCGCTGAGGACACTTGCTTTTTAGTTCAAGTGGCTTGCTTTTTTGTGCGAGACCCAAGGACTGGTTTTGCAGCTCCAGTCCGCCGGAACCCTGGATCAGCGGCACATTGATAATATGAGACCCTAGCGGGATTATCTACGACTTCACAGAAGTATTGGAAATCCCACCTTCTGCAAGTCCCAACAGTTTCATTTTTCTATACCGCAACAGTTGATGTTAGAAAAATTGCCAGAACGACAATTTGTGTAAAATCCCAAACAGCTTGTTACCTCTTTTTTTTGAGAAAAATACGATTTTCACAGCAAAGTTTGAAATTGTAAGTCCCTTAAATCTCCCTCATTTATTTCCCACAGCTTGTAATATTTTTTGCCCCCTCCTATTTGTGTTAAATCTTATTATATCAAACGATCACCGCTTGCAGCACCGTGTAGCTAGCACACAGACCATTACTTACACCAAGATACTTAACTAACCTATCGCAGGCTTTAAATTTGGTGATACCCTTCATCGTGCCCCAGACCTACATGAAAATGCTTGCACTGGAGTGGCCTAAGGTTTGCAGTATTGTGGAGATGGCTTCAACAATGTTTGGGGGAATACGTTCCCTTCGCCTATACATGATCGGCGGATTGTCTTGAGGATACAAATTCTTCACTTTAGGTTGTCGGATAAGATTTCATCCTCGTTCAAGTTGGTTGGTTGGAAGAAATGAATTCCGGGACGCCTGCCCGTTCTTCTTGAACACCTACTACCTTTGTAGATAAATATTTGCCTTATATAGCAATAGGTACTGAACCTGTCTATATGTTGCGGCATCAGTTTCTGAAGAAGTGGAATGACATAATTACTCGGCTTTCCCTGAAAAACTTTTACTTTGGTCCGAGGACTTGTGGCTTCTTTAGGGTTTGCATTGGTGGGGAGGGATGCCACGAGCCCATGGGATAGTTCTTTTTTTACACTAAGTGATTATATTCGGGATGTAACTTATTTGTCACGGTGAAATATTGACCGTACTAATCATCGGACACACCAGCCGCAGGCCATGGCTTAGGTGCAAGTGAGAGCATAGAAATAGATGGAAAAAGAGGGGGGTGCTGATATTCATGCGATTGATATCGTTGGCGGAGTTGTGTCTAACTTAGGTCACGCGTTCCGAGTAGCTAACTACTTCACACTTATAAGTTTTCAAATTTTGCACTCAATTAACATTCCTCCCCTTGCACCATCCGCCTCTAAATACTCTGCCACCTATATGTGATGCTACATCTTTGTTTCACCGATCGATAACTTTAAAAATAAAAGAAGCTGTTCTTCCGAGTGATACTCTATGAACAAACCAAACACCAACATAAGGTTTTCGACAATGAAAAATAGGTAATAGGTCTATCAAATCCAAAAAGAAAAGCCTCTGCTCTTCATATAAAAATCCCATTCACTCTTTTGTCCTCCGATTCCTCCTCTACACATCTCCTGCACACGCATTTACCACCAAGACTACCAAAGGCGTCCCGTTGACGGTCTTTATATTCCATCCGCACATCACAGTAATGTGTCCAGCACTCATCCCCCTCCTTCACTGCTATAATCGGGGCCGGGGATTCAGAGTGTTTCTTATGCCGACTAAAGCCGGTGAACTTGACCTCGTTCTCACACTCCCAAGTCACGGTTGGTTCACAAGAGTGGTTGAACATGGAGTAGAGGGTATGAACCTAGTAGTGACAGTCAGCCACGGGAAGAACGGTTTGCTAGTGGTGATCATGGGGGGAGAGTGGTACATACAGCCGCAACTTCAGTTCTTCTGGTCTTCGCACTAATCCGCGCGCTAGCGACGGATATAAACTTTGCCCTAACAGTCTGCATAACCCACAGGTCGAAGAAGTCCAGGTACTTCGGGTCGAATATGTCCACATCCATCTCCTGGAGCATCTGTATAGGCTGGAGGACCTGGTGGGTAAAGTTGAATGGTAGAGCGATAGCCGGAATATGCTTTAATGGCGGGCGGGAGACACCGTAGAGGTATTTTACATCGGGCAACGCGAGGGGGTGAACATTAAGGGTGAGAGCCATAGCGAACGTCTTTAGTAGAAGCAGTGAATATGCAGAATTAGTGCTTGCCGTAGCGTTAATATCGCGATATAGCCACGTAAAGTCTCTCCCGCAGAGCGCCGGATGGTAACTATTTCACCCAGGAGAATTAGTATGGGAATGTCAAATGCCCCCTCCCACTAGTGGAATATTTCTAATCACCTTTTGAACGCTTTCTGCCTGCACTCTTCCGAGCACCACATAACGCCGCTGTCCTCGTCCCCCTCCCAGCAGTCATCGCAGACTTCGTACTGATCCGGCAGATCCCCACCGCAATACTCGCACAAGCTAGAATTCTCAGGATCAGCAACGACCGTTAGCGGGGATGTCTCGCTGAAGAAGGTCTCGCCTAGGAATATATCCTCCTTGGCATAAACTCCCAAATGGTTATCCGAGGATCTATCCCCGTCACCGGCAAACGACAGATCTCTCTGCAAAACCGGCAAGTCAACGACCTTGAGCACGGCCTTTGTAGAACACTTGGCCATCGCGGCGTTGAGTACTTCCAAAGTTTCGTCGGAGAAGCGGTCCGGCTCCATATTGTTCCAGGGATAAACTTCTCTTCTCCATTCCCCCTGACGGAGGATCGCCTCTTTGCCAGGGATATGACTTCCCGTCGTTAGTCCCGTCCAGGCCCGAATAGTGAGATTCACTTGGGGAAAAGTATAGCGTGGTCACCTACCCCGGGGCTTCGAAATTGAACTCTGGATATCGCGTTGCTCCGATTACTTTGTAGCGCATGGAGTCTTCATGGCAGCCGATTTCTTGGAGCGCTATGCTGAGGTAGGAGAAGGCTTTAGCTTCCATTTCCGCTGCGGAGCACCATTTAGCAAAATCGTTAGAAAAGGGGCGGAGCAATTCCCAACCTATCTCTGGAGTAACCTCCTCATCGTCCTCTCTGACCATATCAACAAGCAGTAAAGCCCTGTAGGCGTCTCCCGCCGCTAAGTCCGGAAACACAAGCCTCAAGTGAGCCAGCGATCGCTCCAGATATGCAAGGATACTGTGCGGCTCGAGCTTCAGGACTTCAGTGTAAAGTTGTCGGGCGCGAACACACTCTCCTTTCGAGGTCGCTGATCTGGCTTGTTCAAGAGAGGACTCCAAGCTCCGCGACTCAGGGTACGCACCCGCAAGAGCTGCGTCGGAATCGCGCATATGCATCTTGAAATAGTATTTGTATAGACGAGGTTTTTAAGTGGGGGGTGAAAGAAAAGAGTGGTGGTTGGTATTCCCGTGGAATTTAACACCCCGCCTGGTAGACTGTTTTTTTGTCCCTTGAGAAAATAAAAAAAATAAAAAGAAGAAAAAAGAGCACTTATCATTCCCTTGGCGGGCTGAACTGTCTAGGTGTCCCAATCTCAATAAAAATCGAAAAAAACTTCCCCGGGAAGGCTTGAACTTCCAACCTCTCGATTAACAGTCGAACGCGCTAACCAATTGCGCCACGGAGAATTGTTGTTGAAACCGCCATAAGTATTCATATAGCCCACCTTCCTGCATGCTAAGAGCTGCGAAACAGTGCCATCCCTCATCAGTCCCACATACCCGGCCTGCTCAAGTCACCGAACCGAAGTTGCTCTCGTTTTGGTGGTGACGCACCAAAAGACGCAACTCCAATCCCGCGACATAAGTATAACATAGAGGCCATTAGAAGGGTATTATCGAAAATCAAAATGGAGGCGAGAATGAATCCCTTACCTACCGTAATGTATGAACTCCCCCAAAATTATTCACGACTAGCATCGTCTTGTAATGCTTATTCAAAGAGCTTAGTCCTCAGAAACACCGAGTGGCATGGCTCGGGCGATCGGGGAACAAGAGTATTAGGACGATACTTGAGCTCAGTAGTATAAATGATACCCTTTGAGCTCGAAAATTGATTCAGTTGATAGTCGATATATCGAGAGGAAGCTCGTATCCGGTATCTAGATCTGGGCGCCTTCACCGTGGCCTCGCTGCAAAGATCTTTTTCTCCGTCATCCAAACACACCAAAATGGAAGATCGTTTTAAGCCATCAGACAGTCTGTCACGAGCACTGGAACACCACTTCAAATCACGAGAAAAACGAATACTTTTCCATGCTCAAACTCCAAAACAGGATTTTCTTTACATAGCACCATTTGAAGGTATCCTATGGCTGAAAACCCGTCTGCTACGACGAGATCACCTTTTCCGCCAGATCACCAACACGAACAAATCCTTTGAAAAACGAACATTTATTCCCGCCGCGCGAATAGACTTTTTGTTACAGGACCTCAAATACTTCCGGGCACCATCTCAAGAAATCCAATCCTCCCCAACACCGCCGGGTCGAAATTTCTCACAAACCCCCCATTACCACCTGTCGTTTCCGTCCATAAGCCCACCCGCTGAAAGAGGAAGGCATGTGTTCGTTGCGGCGCCATCCCGAAACGAAAGGATGAGATCGTTCAAAGGAAATCGAAGAAAAAAGAAGAAACAGAAGCGAAAAAGTCGAAATCGTTGATTTAAATTCCGATCCTAGTCTTACGCCAATGCCTCCTCTTTGCGTTGTACCTGCGCCGTGGGAAAGAGAAACCAAGTCAGCGAAATCTGCAAACAACCGTGAAACGAGCGGAATGGGGCGGGCGGGAAGTGTAATCACCGGATGGTGTTTCCGGTTCGGAGACGAATCCACTGGGGAATCGGGCGGTTTTGCTTTTGAGCTTTGGCAAGCTTCTGCTTAGTGCGGAAAGATTTTTGGCTCTATTTTTCGCGATAAGAGAGGTGAGTATAATTATCGGCTCACCGAATTATGATGGAGGCCATAAAAAATGGGGGATACGTACAGGCATGGTTAAGCTTGTCGGTTGTCTCTGCTTAGTGTTGTGCTGAATTTTGTTGTGGTTGTTCATTGTGATAGAGGGATGGTGAATTTGTCGATGGTATGAGTGAGTGGTGCGTGCTAGGGTTTATGCCCTGGCGAAAGCAGTCAGGACGCACAAACGCATGGCTCACAACGCATCACCCTCAATCCAAAAGACGCCACAATTTCAGCCACGAACTGAATATTGTATGATAGCAGAATGCTATTGGGTGGTAACATCGGTGGGGGGTCAACGAACAGGAGGGTTCAACGAGGCATTTCATGATGCAATGGCCTTGGTACACTTTGAGGACTAGGAGGGGTGTCAATGAACATGGAGCACTAGACTAAAAGTGACTTAGTAAGCGTTAATTCAAGCGGCGATTTTGTTTGTCATACTGTTCCATTTTACAAGGGTACACGCTCCGTACATGTGGGAACAATAGCTTTCAAAAGATCCCAAGTTCAATTTATGTTTAGGTCGAGGTTCTTATTACTCTATTTCTGTTCAAGAAATTTTCGAGTCATATTGAATCAGCTTAGAGGAGAGGAAAGAAACGATTAAGATGCATCACCACAAACGCCAAAAACATATGAGAAAAAGCAGAATTGAACGATTAATCTTCTAGAATAATTTCCCATACTCGAGTACTGTACTGTACATTTGCCCATTACCTTTATAATATTATGATAGAGACATTTCACAACGCAGCAGCCTTAGTATCATACACAGTTTGAACGCTCTGCATTATACGGTGGAAACCCTTACAACAAACGTAGCCCTTAACGGGCTTGCACCGTTTGTTTTCATTCATCCTGTAAAGCTATTCGTTTTGTGCAGGGGTTCAGGGAAGGGAAATTTAGAGCTCTTGTTCAGCGATCCCAAAACTGCAGCTAGAGAATTAGGAAACACAGATGAAGAACTTATAATGACACATACCAATACCCCATTCAGCCCGATATCGCCAGAGCTTCTGTAGTGTTGCGACAGCCCACAAATAATTTCGCAGAGGAGATTACAATGAGGAATACTACCGATTGGTGGGAACTAGAGAGTGAACATTCGGTAATGCCTATCGCCACCCCTGAGCATACCAAAGAGCCCCCTAGAAACAACCACAGAAATTCCGAGTTCCCTCAAACCAATGATGCATGGAGCGATACTGCAATAGTATGGATTGTGGATGAGATTCTATCCTACACTCCCCATTACTATTAGGTGGGAGGTTATGTTAGCTACAAAATACTAATATCCCATCGCCTCTCAACCCCTCTATAAATTGCTCCACTCTCCCACTCTGTGTCGCAAATACTTCCTTCAACTCAACCCCGCTTGCAAAATACAACCTTAACACCTCTAAAAACCCCGAAAGTCAAATCGCCTATCTAAGCCTAAAGATTACTCCTAAATTATCACCAACAACCCACCACTGCAAAATGTCTAGCGACCAATATGACCTAGCTCGCGCAAACCACGAGATTGAGGTTCTCAACGACCGCATCCTCGAACTCGAGAACCTCATAGTCTTTCTTAGAATTCAGCCTATGGAGAGCAATCTCTATAACGAGCAGCCACCATTTAAAGAGGTTGCTGACAAGCTTGAGGCGACCAAGGAAGGTTTGATTGGTGAGAGGGAGGAATTGATGGGGCTCGTTGAGCGGCTGAAGGAATCGTTGAGAGGAAGGAGCGGGGGCGAGGCCTCGGGTAACTAGGAAGTGAAAGGTGCTATTCTCACGTTGGTAGTTGTTGGTATCATATGATAGAAGGTGGCTTAGGGGGTGTTTTGCCAACGTTTGTAAAGTTAGTAGTGTTTGCCAGTATCATACATCTTTGAAAGGCAGAATTTGCAAACCATACATAACGTAGTTTGAAAATGTAGTGATTCAAGGCCCAAGGAACTCCTAAAAAATGTTTGTAACTGACATATCTCTAGGTTTGTCGGGCTACACAATACATACTATGATACTCACTCCACTCCGCTTTAGGGCCTGAGCCTAAATAGCCATAGATTATTTTTTTTTGTTTTATAAAAGCTCCCCAGATGCCTAGCATTGAATACCTTACAAACATTGGCGTAACAAACACCCCCTTGGTCCAAAAGGATTGCATATTTTAAAGCCTGTCTGTCTAATGATGCTAAGTTTTACCTCTCGGCTAGAGCTGGTAGTTTATCAAAACTCCCATTCAGAATCTCTCATCCCAAAACCTCCCTCTCGATTTATCAGCCCATCTTACATCTCTCATGGAGCCCTCACGAAGATCTTCACACCCTCTCACTCGGCTCCCTCTTGATAACAGGGTTAGGGTTGCCAATGTCACAACTTGAATCAAAACTCCAACCAGAACAGCCACGACGGCTCAGTGAAACTAACAATATTCGATCGCCAGCAGACTTGAAAAAATAAAGGTGGATGGAGCATATATATATTCGTAGTACAGGCAGTAAGATTTCAGCTGCAACAAGCTACTCCTCTGCAACACATTCACCCGGATCCACTACCCAGCCGCAAAACCAAACCCAGACCCTTAAAACGAAACAAAAATGTCTACCCCATCAAGCACTATAGATCTAGACTCGGAAACATTAGTCTACCTAGTAGAAACCAGAACCGTCCCCCTCGGCCGCACCCCCGACCGCCAGCTCCGCCCACCTACACCCTTCGCACAAACCCACCAGCACACCCCATTCACAGACCTCTTCCCTCCGGTTGCACCTCCTCCTCTCTCGGACGCCCCCTGTACTACCGCACTCCCAACATGCCCCGTGTGCCTCGATAGCCCCATCAAAATGACATACCCCTGCCGTCACGCAACATGCTTGAAGTGCGCGTTAGAGATATGGTATACAGGGGCCACCAAGGAGAATGTTGCCCCGAGGGATTTTAGTTGTCCTATGTGTAGAGGATTAGTTCACCGCATGGGAGTTGTGCTGGGTGTTCAAGGTAGCGAGGAGGGGGGTGACGAGGGGGGCAAGGAGGTGGTAGAGATTGAAGGAGTGAAGGTTGCTGTTGGAGGATGGAAGAGCGTGCACTGGTGGGTTGGGAGGAATTGTGATTTTTTGGAGCCAATCGAGGAGGAGGAGGAGGAGGAGGAGGATGGGGTTGAAGAGATGCAGGGGCAGCGTTAAGGAAAGAGAACAGAAGGAGGCTGTGCTTAGGTGAAGAGTTGTACTGTAGTTGTTAGAGTGCTTTTTCGTTTTTTCCCCTTCATTTGCAGAAAATTCCCTTTCTTCTATAGTTAAAAGACAGGGATTTTCTAGACCAATAAGTTCTTTCATTGCAGTAATTTGGTTCTGCAAGGGAGGAAGTAGAAATAAAAATTCCGTGTCGTCTTTGACCGGCCCACAGTCTATTGTCAGCTTGTGCCCACCACCTTTTTCTCTTAACAACGAAATGGTAAAAGATAAAAATCTACTGGTGCCAAGGTTGTGGCTAGGCGCCACAATCATGGGCACCTAGAGAGTGCCCGACAGCTCAACGTAACTTGACAGCTCAACGTATCAAGCTCAGCAATGGGTCGCGCCTTCGGTAGATTAACCCTGGTTGTTCGTTGGGCCGGGTTCCTACTTGAGATTCCTTAGGTTAGGTAATGTTAGAACGGGGACAACCTAGGTTACCCAATGAACCCGCCCAGTATTTCTAGCTTTGTTTTAAGACCTTAAGAATGTTTTTGAGTGCAGTGGTTGCTATTACCGTGGAAACGATAGCTGGTGCCCGAGGAATTCTAAAGCAGTATTTACGATTAGTGGAGAGGCAAAACCACAAGCTGCTCCTAATTAAGATACTATGGTGAAAACTAAGCTCAAGTTAAAGAACAGGCTGATTATAGAGAGCGTCAGCGAGGAGTGAAAAGATACGAAGGAGAGAGGGGAACTATCTTAAGAACTGAGATAATTGGGCCATGCGCTAGGACGTTGGAGTTGCGAGGAAAATTGTTCAACAGGAAGGAACCACTGGAAAATATGGGTGTCAAGAGAAGCTGCTTTCGGAGAAGTTTGAAGGAGTTGCCTGGAAAGAGTTGGAGTTTCCGGGAAAGTAGAAGAGACAGTGGGGAATGGCGAGAAAAGAAGTGTTTGTAGAAAAAGGCTTGTTTAAATGTGATGCACCTCCGGCACATAGAAAGAACTAAGGAGCCCAAGTTTCTCTCTCCCAAACATAGGCTAATTTTGTGAGAGCGGAGAACATGTTATTGTGTTAGCTGCTACTATACAGGTTTATACTGTACGTACAATGATGCTCTTCATCTCTGACGCCCAGCCTTCTGCCGCTGCCACCGTTAGGCCGTGGGATGGCCACTTTTCTGAATGGTACCTTTGAGCACGGCTCGAAGGCGTTGCAGACTGAGTGGAAGTTGTGCCTCTGGATCGAGCCCGGCAGGTGCACTACCAGAGAAGAACTCATCGATGGTGATGTATGGGTCAGGTCGGTTATCGTCCGGAATGGGGAAGACAGACTAGATTGGGAAAAACTAGATTAGATTCCAAATATAAAGCCCTCTGGTGAAAAGGAAAGTAAATCACCCATTGATCTTGTATAATTTGGCCGTTGTGCATCCTCTTACAAATTGAAAGAGTAGCCCTGATCTTATTGTCTTTGCCAGGAGGAAAGGTTTTACACAAAACAACTACCTTCACAGCACCATCTGTGCCTTGCAGCCAGACCAGACTGTCACGCATCAACTGAGTGTTGGATTCGCTGTAGCCATACTCAAGGACTACCGATGGATAATCGTTGGGCGTATTATTGATGCATGGTGTCCATGCCAAGTCGGGTGTTTTTTTTTGATGTAGCATATTCGCCACTGAAATTTCCATAGGCTGTAGTTTTGTCAGTGCAGTGTTCAAAGTTTGCAATACCATATTTTTTCGCAAATAACGAACGGGGACGGGCCCTGTGGGCATGAGAACTATGAGATATGAGTGGAGCTTGGCACCTCGAGAACCCCATCCATCTACCCCCGTGTAACCTGGTGGCATCAAGTCGTTGAAATCAACCACTCAAATCTCATAGTTCTTATGCACGCCGAGCTCGGCCCCGTTCCTTATTTGCGAAGAAATACGGTATTTAGATAGGGTAAGCATACTTGGTTTCCAGCCTATTATTTTGTCAAGGGCGGCCACATCCAGACGACGATCCCCAAACCAGAATGAGACCTCACGCCTCATCCAACCGGCCGCGGATTCGTGAATCTCGGTAGGCAACACAAGTTTTAAATAGCGGTCGGGGGCGGAGTAGTGAAGTATACAAGGTAAACTCCGTGTTGTAAATCCTAATCCTATATGTTCTTTTTTATGTACAATTGTTCTAGTCTACTAGCCATTAATACCTACATTTTTAGCCGGTGCAAACACTTACCGAAATCCACTTTCATTAAAGTTATATTTAGGTTGCTCAAGGCATGCGAGAACTTGGGAAGCGACATCACGGTCGAGTTCGGTAAACACAAGAAAATTTGGCTCATAAGTTTCAAGTGCCTTGCCGATTGTCTGGAGGATTTCTTGAGCCATTTCGAAGTTTCTTGGATCTGGCGGTTTGGTGATGGATGGCATGTGAAGCTTAGATGGTTTAGGGTGAACAACCGCGAGCACCAAAGGCACACCTAACTTGGATTCCAGTTTCACGTGACCCAGCTAGGTAGTCACGCAGCTAGGGCTTGCACAGTCTAACCTAGTATCGCGGCACCCTCAAATCCGTTTCCTCCTCAAATTAGGTTTCTGGGCCACGCAGGGCAGGTATCAGCCATACCTGCCAGTACGGAACAAGTGATAATCTGCAGTGAATGGGTCGAGTTTTTAGCCAGACTCTTACTAGTACTGTACAGCTAGTACCAACCTGGGTAGCGCAGAAACCGAATTTGAGGAGGAACCGAATTTGAGGGTGCCGCGATACTCCTAATAGGTGGGCAATCATGGGAGAAAAATTCCAACATTCATTCGAGAACCTACCCGATGCGAAAAAAAAGGTTGGGTTTAAGTTAATCGGTTCGATTTCCGCCGGGAATGCCGGGGGATGAGATTCGAGAATGTCAAACTTTCATCTCTTACAGGACCCTCACCAAGATTTTCATCCTCTCCCTCGGCTCCCTCCTGGAAAATTGTGTTGGATATAGCCTTTGATGGCCGCACTTAGAGTGGGAGATGCCCGCACTACATGGCCGCAGTAGTATGCGTATGCGTCGGCGAAGTGGCGCGCAAGCTATGAAAAGTTTTCACATCCCTCTCTTTCTTTCCTACCTGGCTTTTCTCTCTTCACCCCTTTCTTCCCTTTCACAACTTTCTTCAAGTCTTTCCTTTCCATTGATTTAGTCATGATCTTCATCTCCGCTTAATACAAACTTCGGGTCTCCGCTTAAGCCCTTCCACTCCGCTGCGTAAAACCCCCACCTTGATCATTACCTCCGCATTGAATATTTTCAACAACAGGGTTAGATTGCGAAGGTCACAGCTTGAGTCAAAACTCTAACTGGGGCAGCTGGTCAGTGAAACTAATAATACTCGATCGCCAGCAGACTCGAAAAAAATAAAATAAAGCTAGATAGAGAGTATATATACTCGTAGTATGGGCAGAAAAACCATAGCAGCAATAAGTCTACTCCCTCTACAACACATTCACCTGGTTTCACCATCATACCCCTCCACAAAAACTAAACTCTAGACCCCTAAAACGAAACAAAAATGTCTACCCCACCCAGCTCTATAGATTCGGACTCGGAAACATTTGCCTACCTAGTAGAAACCAGAACTGTCCCCTCGACCGCACCCCTGACAGCCTCTGCCCACCTACACCCCCTGCACAAACCCACCAGCACACCCCATTCACAAACCTCTTCCCTTCAGCCGCGCCCTCTCCTCCAAAAGCCCTCTGTACTACTGCGCTCCCAACATGCCCCGTCTGCCTCGACAGCCCCATCAAAACGGCATACCCCTGCCTTCACGCAACGTGCTTGAAGTGCACGTTAGAAGTATAGTATATAGGGGCTACCAAAGCGAATGTCGCCCCGGGGGAGTTTAGCTGTCCTATGTGTAGGGGTTTAGTGCACCGCATGGGGTTGTGCTGGGTGTTCGAGGCAGTGAGGAGGAGGCAGATGGTGGTGAAGAGATGCAGAGGTAGAGTTAAGGAAAGAGAGGAAACACAAAGAGGGGGCACTTCGGTGAAGAATTGTAGCCGTTATTGTGCTTTTAATTCTTTCCCCTTCTTTTTTTCTTTTAGCATTCTTCCTTGCAGAGAACTTTTTTTTTTGTAGTTAAAGGATTGAGTTTTCTAGACTAATAAGTCTTTTTCATTGCCAAGTTAACAGTTTCGAGTCTGGCTGGGGTGGAAGCATGATAAGAGCAAAAATTCAACGTCATCTTTGGCCAACCTATAATACTGTACCCTCATTGTTAGTTTGTGCGGACCACTTTTTCTCAGACAACAAAATAATAACAGGGCGGACTCTCACCCCCCCCCTCCCCAGCCCACACTCTCATGTCCCTATTCCGGATCTCGATAATCCGGATATCATACCTAGCTGCCCAGTATGAGCCTCCAAGAGTTCTAGACTTCTTTATACCGAAACCCGAGCTTTAGTCTAGGATCGCCCGCTGCACTAGACAGATTCTTTGGGTCTTGGCCGTCCGGGCTAGGGGGGTATGACTCTACTCTACACACCCTACAACTAGAGCTCATTATGTGAATCATAATGGCCTTCCCACACTACAAGTATCCCCGATGAAGTTAGTAAACAATTAGACCTAGGATAGCCCTCAAAGTAACACCTATCCTATGCCAAAACTCCTCCTGCGCTTGCATACGGGTTGCTGTTCCCCCCCGTCGTCCCAAAACTGTTCGTCACCATCCATCACTCGAAGCCAAAATCATGCGATCTGCCGGATAGCAGTCTAATGGCCGCACTTGGAGTGGGATATGCCCGCACTCTAAGGCCGCAGTGGTACGCGTATGCACCGGTGGAGGGACGCACAAGCTATGAAAGGGTTTCTCCCATCGGTTTTTCTCTCCTTGTCTTTTCCCCGCTTCACTTCTTTTTTCTTGTTCACAAATTTCCTTAAGACATTCCTTTCTATCAACTCAATCCAATCAATCAGGATCTTTATCTCCACTTAATATAAAATCTGCGTCTCGACTTGAGCCATTCTACTCCGCTGCATAAAACCCTCATCGCCGATCATGACCTCTACATCGATTATTTTCAACAAGATCTGTTGGAAATAGCCGCACCCGGTGTGGAAAATGCCCGCACGCTGAAGCCGCAGTGCCAGTGGTACGCGTATGCACTAGTAGAGGGACGCGCAAGGTATAAAAGGGTTTCTTTTTGTTTCTCCTTCCTTCCTTCCTTCCTTCCTTCCTTCCTTCCTTCCTTCCTTCCTTCCTTCCTTCCTTCCTTCCTTCATATCTCCCTCCTGCTTCTTTCCTTCCCTCTTAATTTTCCCGAAGACTTTCCTCTCTATCAACTCAACCGATCAATCACGATCTTCGTCTCCGCTTAATACGAATTCTGTGCCTTTACTTGATCCGCTCCATTCCGCTGAGTAAAACACACATCACTGATCATGACCTCCTCATCGATTATTTTCAACAAGTTCACCCGAGGCCTCTTTTGCCGAGAAAACAAGAGGTTGTTGATACAGCCGCTTTTGTTTCCTCTCCTTAGCAAAGGCCTCAATTCATTAGTCCACGACTAACTAATCTACAATACCACCGGCACCACTGCCCCCAGAAATCCCTGGAGCACCGCGTCCAAGTTTCTATGTTTCTCCGCATAAAATGTACTTGGGTCAAGGCTCTAGTTTCAGGGCTAGAATTCTCCCGGGAAATTACACACTCAACTATCTAACTACAGGCAGCATAAAGTACCCCACTAACTCAAAAATCAAAATTTTTTATTCGAAATTTCTATGCACATCTAGGGATCTCTACTTGAGTCCGGCACAAATTTCCAGGATGATACTCACTACCAGATACCCACACCCCTCGGGGTCTACTATGACAACTTACACAACCTTCCAAGCCCAATCACCGGGCGGTATTTACAGACAGAACCAGGATATATTAAGCCTCAAACATTCGAAACCAACCCTTTAAGCGGAAAGGCACACTGATGTCCTCGAGCAGAATGTAGGTTATGGTTGAGTGCCCTTTACCCTGAGACTACCGAGGCCAGCTTCCCTGAGTGTGGCGTCCTTCCCTATTACCCGTGTTCCAGACAAGCTATGTGGGAAACCTCTTCGCTACCCAGAAGATGACAATCACCGTACCTGGCCATTCAAAATAGTCTCGAGACGCTCTGCACTTATTTAGTACCTATCTTGACACAAGAACGTCCGGAAACTTTTCCAAATACCAAGTACCATTCATAATTTCATATCGCTTAATCTGACATGGCAGAACATTGTCTGGGCCCAGGGCAGACAATAGAGAGTTTGAGCATGGAGACCTAGGTGGTAGGAAAACAGGCTATTTTCGGTTAACCTAAAAGTCTTGGACACCTAGGTGGATGGAGAGACCTGGACGAGGTGTAAAATGGGGCTTTTTGGACCTGAAGAAATTTGATCATTGCAGAACAATAAATCAGCAACTGCACAATATGCTGTCCATTTAGATGTTCCCAATACCGTAGTGGGACAGGCATTAGGGAGATATTTCCTTCACCAGTGGATAGTACAATCATGTTATGATACAAGTACCCTCAAATTTGTTGCCTCCTACCCAACTGGCGTAGCCCAAAATCTGAATTTGAGAGTGATGCGATATTAGTCTACGGTATTCATTCCACTGTCATCCCATTACTGTACTCTAGTACTAGAAATCCCTTCACAGTTTGCGTCATGCACAAGCAAGGCATTCCCCCAGGAAAAAAGCATCCCACAATGGGGAACCATCCTACCAGGCCAAGGAGAACGGATGAATACAGTAGACCGAGGCGGGGCCGGCACAGCCACCCCACAGCGGAACTACCCGTCAGGCTGGGGGAAACAATGTCTCTGATTTCCGTTATCCCATCATATCGTACTGCAAAAAGAACAGGAATAAATGGACCATGTGCCGTATCGTACCGTACAAGGAGCCTAAAAGATTTCCATCCCTAGGAAAGGGGCGCTTTCCGAAACAAATAAAAAATGAAAAAGCACAAGACCCCAATGTCATACTTCTCCCAGGCAAGAAGTATCCGGAAACATGGATTTGCAAAATACATGGCAAAAAATCGTTGCGTATCGCAAATTCGCCACTTGTATTTCCAAATATTATCTTCTTGCCTAGGACAAGTACTAGTACCGGTATAGTACCGTAGAGTTAGGTCTAATTATCCCTTTTAGAATGGATTCTAGAGTTCTGATTGGAGGGTTTGGTGGCTCCAGCCAATGGTTTTGATTGCCCTTAACCCCTGCTTTCCGATTATTATTATTTCTACATACCATGGCTGCACAACCGGCTTCTAGCTTGTACGGCAAGTCAAATCTGCTTCCTCACCTCACAGGCGCTGTATTCCAGGAATTGGGAAAAACAGGGCCCAACCTGCCAAATCCCTCGAGGTGCATGCGTTGCACTGCTCACACGTGCTCACACTACTCGAATTCATTCCTTACACACCCACCATTATTCAACAAGCACAGCTTACTGTATTCTCACACAAGTACTCGAGTATCAGTGCCATATCGGTCGTTAGAAGAGTGCTTTAAAAAAGGCTCCCCCCTCTCAGAGGTTTCACTGGTGATCTAAACCCCCGCCCAATAAGATTAGAGGCTAGAGCCTCCTCCTCCACTCCAAAGCCTTAGATTACCGGTAGTCCTATTAAGAATTCCTACTCCCTTTGCCAACCCTTCTTAAGTCCTCGAATACAAGCCGATTCTCAAGTATTTTCAAACCCGTTGTGCTCCAAGCAAAGTTCTATGAAATACCGCTCCGTTGGCATTGCCGATACCTCGGCAAAATCTCTCCCTTGAAAAATTTCGGCAGACCCCTTTTTGCGGTTTTAATTCAATCTGAAGAATGGTGCATCAGGCATGGTACAGTATCATACAGTACCGCTACTAGAATCAGTGGGGCTCAGGACACGGCAACAAGAAGTGACAAAGTGTTGAGACTCATAGCCTTTAGGGAACCCGATCAGTGCAATCACCCAAACAGATGAAATTACCACCTTTTGTGGAATTCTTTGTCTTAAAACATCCCTGACCCCACCCGGCCCCGGCCAGGGCAACTGTGCATCGTCAGCGAAGCCGACCCAAACCGGAAACAAGGATTAGCCAATAACGCACTCCATTAGGCGAAGAGACACATGATAACTATATGAGGCACCGTCAAGCACAACACGGTACAATACCGTACAGTACTAGTACTCGAGTGCTCGACATCTGTGATGGAAATCTGCTTCCCCCGATTGACCAGAGCTCAGTACGGTACTCGTATCAACGCATATCATAAGCCGTGATATACTCGAGTACAACACAGACAAATAGGGGTATGTGGTGAGCAGAAAGTGAAAGTACAGGTAGGGTAACGAAAATTTCCTCGTTGCTGATCCTTGTTAGCTGCCCGCCTAGTCCCATCACACCCCCAGTGGAGGCTATGAGTACTCGGGGGTCATCAAGAATCGGAAAACATGACCCAACTTATGTCTTCATACCGGTATGGGATCAGTGAAAATGGTTTTCCAATTTTTACTGACCCCCCGAGTGCCAGTGCGTTGGCGGGGCAGCCTTTACTCTACCTGCTCGAGTAGAGAAGAAAATTTGAAACATGAAGTCCAAAACTGCGCCTCGCCTACACAGCGACGCTCAAGACTGTCTCAATGCTCGAGGACTAGTACTGTGATGAGCCTACCTATGGCTTCCCCTCGAGCGCCCGAGCGCTGCGCAAAGGAGGCAGAAATGTAGGCAGCCAAAAAAACAAAAACTGGCAGGTGCAAAGTCAAGTGCTGCGCACTGTGCGCGTCTTCCACCCCGGCACCGGCTTGCCTCGCGTGGGGACTGGATGTGTGAAGAGTCTAGAAATTCGGTATCTTGTCAGGTAATCTGACTGCTGGGTAGGTCTTTCTGTGAACTTGGCATGCGGATAGGCAAGGATTCATTAGTTAATGAAATACCGAGTACAGTACAGTCTCTCATGGCGCGGTGATGAATATCAACAAAAATCGAATTCGCCAAAGTGGGGTAACAACAAAATACCCGCGACAAGGGCTGATCTCTGTTCGTCACCCGCTGATATTCGTCACGACCTCATGAAAGACTGTACAGTACATGCATATTGGTTGTCTGGTGAAGCTTCATTCCTTAAACCTAATACAAGCGATACTCTAAACACTTGTTAGTTAGGCGTAGCCCCCAATGAGCTGAGAAATGAGACCCCACCCAATGTGATAAAAGTAATCATAGCCAAGTTTTCAATTGAAAATAATTAAATATCAATGTACTCGAGTATAGGTAGCATGCCAACACTTGGGGGTTCATGATAATGGGCAAGTGTTCTAGTTTATTACGTTCTGAACTTGGTTATGTCCCTGAACAGCAGGTCTCTGGCGACCGAACCGGAATTTAATGCCAAAAAAAAAGACCCCCTGAACGACGAATAATACCTAGCATTGCACTGCAAAACCCCCCAGAACCTGCTATCATATCCAATTATCAGCAGAAATAGCCGCGCCAGTCCACGGTAGTCTTGGTTTGGCAAGTTCACAGTATAGTCGCACTTCGCTACAAGCAACGCTAAGAGTTCAGGATTTTTCGAGATTTTTCGTTCGTTACAGCGAGGTTTTGGAAGAATTTCCTTATAGCGAGGTCCGTTTGGATGGGAGCAGGAGTGTAGATTCCCAGAAGGTCCATTCGTAATAGCGAGGTTCCCGTATCAAGAGTTACCCGAGTACATTATAACGAGCTAACCCATAGTGCCGTACAGTACCGTACTCGAATGCACTCGACCTTTTTTCCTCCGGTTTCCCCCTTTGTTTCTCCGATGGGTTGATTGGTCGCTGGTTGGCTGGTGCTGGTTGGCTGGTGCTGGTTGGCTGGTGCTGGTTGGGTGTGTTGGCATGACCCTCGCATGTCTACCCAACCAGCGCAAGACACGGTTGCTAACCCAATCACCCAGGGAAACTTCTCATATTACTCGAGTATGGTACTGTAATAGCATCATCTAATGAGAGAAGGTGAGGAGATCCTTATTCACATCACTCGCCAATCATAAAAATCGTACCCTCAGCTCTCTCTGTGGATTCTCTGCCAGATAATTCCAGATCTGAATTATCGATGTGCGCAGTGATGGTGTGGACAAGGATGAGCTCATAACCCCACCTCCCGCCACTAGTCAGAGTGAGCTTTTCTGCCTTTTTGCGGGCCATGCCCCGTTTCTTTCTGCCTAACCGCTCACCAACCGGTTCCTCACCTGCAGTGTCGAAGCATTTTTTAAAAAGTGCTTCTATTGCATCCCACCCAGATTCGAGGAGGGCCAAATTGTGGCAGTATCCAATAGCAGCCCTTTCTAACAATACTTCGACATTACGAGTATGTGGGCGAACTTTTACACAAGGGCGAAAACCATCTGGGCGGTTCGCCAGGAAACCCATCCATATCCCTGGTTCGCTACTGTATGCCCTTTGATTTCCCGCATCACATTCACACTCACCACCCCACTCTCTCATCCACCTCCTTCACTAGCCCCTTCCTCTCTCTCTCTCTCTCTCTCTCTCTCTTCTTATCATCCATTCATCAGATCAAACCGAATCAATCATCAAGCGAGACCCTTTTACACTTCTTCCAGAGAAAGCTTTTTTGAAAAGAAAAGAAATAAAAATAGGGCGGTGCGTCGAGAAGACGAGGGTAAAGGTAGAGAAAGTGGTGTATGAGATTTTGCTGTGGGTCATCTAACGTGTTCTAGTTTGGCTCTTGTCTGTGGTGTGTGCGTGAGTGATTGCCGTCGTCGACCCTACTACCGTACTCTGATCCCTTCTCTCTCATCTCTTTAATTCTGGGGTTGCGCTCCTCCTCAACTCTGCCTAACTTAGGTTGGACAACTCCTTCCAACGTATCCACATCACGTGAACAGGGATACTGAGCATAATGGTATCTTGACCTGGCTAGATATAAATACTGGTACCCCCAACCTCCTTAGCACAGGCAGTATACAGCCCTAACGATACCGAAACTCACAGTACGATATCATACACGCATTGTACCGAACGAGAAAAAAGCTTTATCGATGGCCGAGCCACAAGCAAATGAATTCCGAACTGGAGAAATCATCACAATCGCCTTCGCAATAATCACAGCAATTGTCGGCCTGTTCCAATTATTCCCCAGCTGGAGGTTCTGGGAGCCCACACAACCCATTGTATGTTAACCTAGTCCAAACCTATCTTGCTTAGGACAGTTCTTTCCTTTGATATTTCTTAAGTGAATACTAACAGCCTGATAGTTACCTATTGGGCATCAAGAACTTCGGTAACAATTTTCCCACAATCGCCTTTCAAGGCTCTTTTGCTTCAAGTTGAGCAGTAGCTAATGCGTGATAATTAGCCCAGTCTTTTTCGTAAACTGCATAGGCCAGCTAAACTTTCAAAGTCTGGAGCACGAGGTCGACTTAGAGCAGGGTCCCCTACCCACTCCCAGGGTGAGAAGGAATATAGGGTGAATGGTCACGGAGGTGTAGGAGTGGTACTGTATAAAATACAAACCTAGAAGGGGTAATAAAGGGCTAGTATTATTTAAGAGTTTCATTTGTCTTGATATTTAATGTCTCTTCCTCAGTCGTTTCCGTCATGAAAAATCACTCATTCTTTTACTCCATATTTCGAGCACCCTATCATATCATAAGGGACTCTATTTCCTTAGGGCCTGTTCAGTATGTACCATTTTAGAAATGTCATGAAATTTCCTGAAAATGGCTTACAAGCTAAAATAAAATACTATGGCATTTGTGGCATGCCCAAAGGGCACTTAGTTCAGTTTACAGACACTGAATGACTATAGACAGTCGTCCTTCCCCCCTCCGTTGCTCATCCGACCCTAAGATCTTTGCCAATTCCTTGTGTTCGCCACCGCCCGAACTCCAGGTTCCCTAACCCGCTCAATCCAATCCAATCCAACCCAATCCAATCTCTCCCCAAGTTAACCCAAATACCATGGATCCAACTGCGAAACCTGGGAAAGAGTATTATAGATTAAAAGGTCTAGTCTGTCGTCTACCTTGTCGAATCTCCTGCCCATCTCGGTCTCATGCTTTTCTGAGCCCCTCTGAGGAACCCGAACCTCAACTCTATAATTGAAATACCCTAACGGGACATTAGTACGGCATCCCTACTCAAAAACCGGTTTCCAATCTCAGCTTGTCCAGTTGGAGCGGGCGCTCCTAGGTAGTGCTGCTCGTGCATGCCGGAGCCACCCTCAACGTAGGCACCATGGCCACCCAGGCTGGCGGGGGGGAGAGGAGGGGTGCTATCCGTCTTGTGGTGCCCTTAGCAGCGGCTGTTGCATCTCTAGTCTAGGCCATGTGGTTAGTGCCTTGTCCGAATGCCGCCGGAGGTTCAAACTCCCCGGGGGAGCACCCATTACCCTACCAAGACGGTGGGCATGGGGAAGGTGGTGGTGGTAGTGGGTGCCCTTAGGCCTGAATGCTGCCTTGCCCATAAGTTTAATCATTGTTGTTGACAATTTGTTTCTAGCGAATTTAGCAAAAGTCAGTCTTCGGCCAGTTAGAAAAATAGTGTGAATTGGACTGGCAGTGAAGGCTGGGGGATCACGGGTGACGGGGGGTGACGGCGCCAGTTATGTCCGATGCCACGGTATTCGCTTGTTCCGGGGTGTAATGTGAGGACCCGTCGAAGGGCAGCAATGAAATATCTGATTTACCAACACTGTGGATAACAGAATAAGTAGATTATGATGGGGTGGGATCAGGAAAATCTAGACCACGCGGAATAACTGCAAAACAAATGCAGCGGAACTTTTCCCCTTCTTTGCTCCCCTCCTCCAGCTGCTCGGGGGTGTAAGTATTGTATTGTTCGGTCCGAATATCCAGTAGTTTACATCAACTACAACCTCTGTTCCCCTGCCATAGGCGATGACTCTATCCACCCCTATCCTTTTTGAACAGCTTTGATAAACGCGCAGGCTTCAATTTATAAAAAATACTAAAAAAAAAAACTTCTGGGAGCGTCAAGGCAATCTAGAAAACACCCCAACAATGGTTAAAACAGTCTAACAAATATCCTTTTAGTTCATAGAACCTCATGCTATAGACGGTAGTCCCCCATAGTCCGTCTAGTCGTACCTTTCCTAGGTGTAGTCCGTCCTAGCACCTCCAAAAATGCGGACTACAGGCTATAGTCCGTCCCGCCTTACCCCAAATACAGATAAACCGGATGGTTGGGAAGATTGACGGACTCACCCTTTGTGGAATACTTAGTCACGAATTATTGGTGGTTGAAGGCAAGCTTCGCAGTGGGTCTACCCCAGTTATAACCCCTTAAACCCAACCCAAACCCGGCCCAACCCAAGCAGAACCTCAGCCACCAAGAAAACTCAAACTTTTCAAAAGGAATAGGCCAGATTGCCTTGGAGGAGGTAAATTTCTTTCAGCTTGAGTGCTTGAAGGAAAAGGTATTTAAGGTGCACTTGTCTTAGGAATCAGTGGAGAGATAAGAACAGGTCCCTTACAAGGAGGAAAACGAAAAACTGAGTGCGAGATTCGAGAGTTCGGGAGAAGAATAAAAATGCCGAGAAACAATCTTTGGGAATCAAAACGACGCGGCCTGGGAGGGGGGCAGGAGGATGGTGGTGAAAGGTTTTGGAGGGTAGACCCCCGGGCACCATTGTCATCCTCTCCTCGAGACCTCGGTTTCGAGACGTTTGCGTCCCTGTGGGACGGCTTTGGGTCACTGGGCTATCGTAACACCTTCTTGTGTTTCTCTCTTCTGCTCTCCGTCAAGCTCTCTACCCACCCGCCCGGTATCTCCTGCTAGGGGGAAACACTCCACTTTTATGCCCCTGAATCAAAAGGATTCGTAACACTTTCTCCCAGGTGTCGCAGCCATTTACCAATTAGTCGACGATCACGTCTCAGCAACCACGAAAGTGGAAACATTCCCAACACTACGCTCTAGCCCCGGGCTTCACAACCATTTTCTTAGAAAGCAATAAGGAAGCGAGTGATACATTGTGACTTAGTAAAGGAAAGCTACAACATTCATCTCATGAATATCCTGGTATCCCCGGAATAAGTCATGTGACTAAACACAAAAGCAGAAACAGAAACAAGGTTAGCTCCGTTTATAGACACTGAACGACTGTGGACGGCCATTCCTTCTGAGTAACTTTGCTGGTTGAAATAAGTCGGATATGCGGTGTGGAAGAACTTCCTCCTTCACCCCACCCCAAAGCTCATATAAAATTATCAAAGTATTATCATTCGAGTTTGGGTTCTCCTAGGTTACCCAGAGCCCCATAAAGTGTTTGTAGGAATGTACAAAACCTCTGAGAATGCTATGATACAGACATTACACGGTCGCAAGCAAAACAAGACCTAATACGGATCATTCATGAATCCGATTGTTGAAAATAATCGATGCGGAGGTAATGATCGGGAATGAGGGTTTTACCCAGCTGAGCGGAACGGTTTAAGTGAAGGCCCTGAGTTCGTATTGAGCGTAGGTGATGATTGTGATTGATTGTGTTGAGTAGATAGACTAGAAAGTCCAGAGGAAAGTTGTGTACAAGAAGAAAAGAGCGAAGCGAGGAAAAGACGAGAAAGGAAGAAAAACAGATAGAAGAAAACTTTTCATTGCTTGCGCGTCCTTGTGCTGGTGCATACGCGTGCTACTGCGGCCTCATAGTGGGGGCATCTCCCCTACCAAGTGCGGCCATTTCCAACACCGATCATCAACACATTGCCGAATGATGGTTCATGATCCCCCAGGCAAACAAAACCCGTCAAATAATAATACCCAAATTGCCCGAAACCACCTCACTCTGAACACCCCCCAAGGCCAACCCCGGACCCGCTTCCACCGGCACTTCACCAGGAAAAAAACACCCCCCCATGTTCGGGCCGCGACGATGCGAATAGGAACCCCGTCCTACTGGCCCCTGAGGCCCCCGTGCCCCTGAGGCCCCCCTGCAGCTAAGGCCCAGGACGCAAGATTTCACAGAGGTAAACAAGGAAAAACCACTCCACCCCACATTCGCAATCAAAGACCGTTAAATAAATGATTCTTCTCCAGAGCATCCTCAACCTTTATCTCCCAGGCCTTCCAGCCACAGTTTCAGTCTGCGCAAAAATTAGTGCCGCCGCAGACAGCTCAATTGCCCAATCTTCCCATTAACCTCCGGTGTCCACTTCCTCAAAAAGGGTGCACCCGGACATCCTCCGCACACAACGACCTAGAACGTATATGGGAGTATTTCAACAGCAGTAAAGAGCCCCGGCTCCCGCGTCTGGAAAGGCCTACAACAGTTACTACATCTAAGCTACTTACAGGACGCTCAGCCCAAAAGCCATTCTCAGTCGGGGGGTGATTAACAATTATTCCACTCTCATCTCCCACTCCGGTGCTGTGTACCACAATTCACTAATCCCGTAAAACACATTACTTACGACCATGCGCCCTTGCGCTGCAACACTACTATCCTCAACCTACCGGGGAGAATCTGATAAACATACCAACCAAGACAAAAGTCTTCTCGTAGCCCTAGAAGGAATCCCCCCAATGAAAAAGCGGCGGAGGGGCAATGGACTGAGAGGAGAGCGAGACCAAGGCCAATGCGCGCTAGCAAAGCAGTCTTACTTCACCAACCAATTATATTAGCTGTTTCCCAGGCAGAGTGCCACCGCCGAGCAGGCAAACCACCACATGGCGAGTATTATTGCACTCTTAGCCTTAAGAGTGTATCTGGATGATGCAACAATGTCCAATTGCCCCCCGCATTTTCACCAAAACGATCCTTGCCAGAGGGATGAGGCAGTATGGGGCGTGGGAATGGAGCAGAGTTGTGAGTCTAGTAGAGGTCATCTCTATAAATTCCCCTTTTGACTTTCTAATATAGCGTCCCTCGCGTACTAGTGGCTCTTATATATCAAGGAGATGCCCAAGGCAACGTCGGCTAGCCACCTCAAGCCCCGCATATCGCCAAGCCCCAAAGTGCGCGGAATACATCTCAAACCACAAGCTAGCTGTGCGGTCCTGTATAATATCAAGTTCTATCACTGTAAAGCTATCCTTGTAAATAAGCTCCTAGGAGGTTGCAACTGGGAACAGGGGCATCAGAATGAGGAGTTTAAGGGGTCGTGGGCAACCAAGACGAAGCAGATGCTTGGGTTTGAAGGGACGATTGCGGGGGGGGGGCATATCACTCGGGGAGAGCTGGTTCATGCTTATTAGGTAGGGCAAGGTTGTATGTATGTTTGGTCATAACATTGATGATATGAAGCTACAAGACCAGGTACATAGGACTTTCCTGAATGCTCAGAGCTCAGCTTCCAGAACTTCCACTATGAGAAAGTACATGTGATAATGTTACTTTCCCTTGCTTTAGGAATGCACGCGTTTGCCACGTATGCATTCCCATACTCCGATGATTTCCTTATATTTGCTTCCTATATAGTGTCCCGCTTCCCCTCCTTCCTTCTTTTCCCCCTCCTTCTCTCATCAATTCCTCCTCTTCTCCTTTTTGAAACCAAGAACACAAAATTGGGATTAGCTCTCGTCATACGTGGAGCCCTTTACCCTTGCAAGGGGAGTGATGAGGTTTTTTTTCCTTTCCTAAGCCAAGATAGAGCTTTCCCAGTCCCACTGACTCTGGTGTAGAACGTGTAGGAGCGGGTTAAATCATGGCATTGAAACGATAGCATCTTCTAGATTTAGTAACAGCATGTGAGCATGAATATATGGACTATTCTTTTAGACACAGAACTTCTGCAAGGGCACTACGAGTGATTCTTTATGAAGCCAGTGTAGCTCAAGATATCATATCTCAAGTAGATTAACCAACAGTTAGTCCGCTCAAAGCCAACCCTCAGTTAAGCCCGTCCCAGCACGCCCGGCGCGTACCAAACACAGAGTCATCAGCATTCTCCAACTCATCTCTTCTTAATTTCCCACACTTTCAGTGCAAAATTAAAGAAATTTAAGGTAAGTAAGTAGGAAAATTCATCGACAAATCCAATCACTCGGCAAAAGTCTCTGCGAAAAGGAGTTTCCCTCGGCGGAGACTACCGTGGCATATAAGGAGGGCGAAGAGTTTGTCTGTTCCACGGGCAAAAAAGAAATTTCTCCTCACAAAGACCGTTACCGAGTCGCTTAGGAAATGCCTTAAATCTCGACTAAGGCCTAACCAACAAATCTCAGGGATCCATCACGATAATAGAGGATTCTTAAGCTCTTTTGCTACTTAAGCTATCCTTTGTACCCCACATGTTAGCATCCCTATCTATTCAAGCGCTTGAAAACGTATTTGCGCGGAGGTGTAAGTAGAGCAGAAGAGCGCACAGGAATACGTTATCCGCAGCTCCCTCATTACATCCCCTACGGTTGAGGAGCATATCTCGCCAGCAGCATAACGATAGAAGGTGGTAAGGCCGATAGGGAGCAGAGTGATCTGGATGATACTCAAAAATACTATACCAGCCTAGTGCGCAGCCCCTAGCAGCGATAGGTCGGGACTTCTCACCACCGATCATCCCGAAAGCTGTTTCACTTCCTTCCCAAGTATTCCGTGCAGAAAGCACCGAACATAGACCCCAAAGAAACCATTTAGCCATAATAACACGCCAATCACTGGAGGTGAGACAAAAATGGAAGTCAATCCGGAGCATTCGGCCCCCCAGATAAAGTTGAAGAAAGCTCACAAACTAAACAATACCATAATTTGTGTCTATGTTCTCGGGACCCTAAACATGTTATAAATCAACCATTTAAATCGCTAGTATCCGACCCCTCCCCCGATCCATTTATCTCCGTCGCCCTAGGACTAGCTCCCAAACCCATGCTCTCCTCTTCAGCATTCCTATAGACCTCAACTCCCAAGCGCGCCCACACCAAATAACAAAATCGGTCCCCAACGCCTCCACGAGTGAGAAAACATGAACACAGCGGCACTACCCGCATCCACAGCGGAGAATTCCTGCCTTCCAAAGCTTAATTAGAAGAAGTATGCGGCCCATCCACCAGTGCGCCATGTTTAATTGGTAGCAAACGACAAACTCTAGGCCCAACCGCCGGAGCCTGTCAACTCTGCATGAGGGAACGGAGAACTCCAAGATAGCGTCAGGAGTGTACTAGTGCTGCCTGTAGTAACTGTGCCAATATGGTTGGGCACAGCCTGCATAACCCTAACGCAGTCGGGTTGAAATTGATCACTTTGTGTGGGAGTTGCCACCTTAGTTGTCCCAGTTTGGCTCGGCCGCGCTAGTGTATGGGCGGTTCTAACTTGATACTGTAGTGCATCACTGCGATAGCTTAACTTCTTCAGTGAAAGATGCTACGGTAGTTACCTTGGCTCTACTCGAGCAGGTGATAAGCTTGGAAATGACTAGGTCGACCTCAACTCGACGTGGCAATGATCACCCAGATAATAGAGGACTCGAAGATATCGTCAACCCTCCACTTTGGATCATATAACCAGCTTGTGAATCGCTTTTCTCGGCACTTCCTTGGGCAAATTGAATCACTGTGGCGCCTTAAAGCCTCCTCTCCTTGCCGTTCGTCGGTTTTAGAATTCGCTCTTATGCACCCGTTGATGGGATGAGTACTAGTACAGCATAGGAATCGCCGCCTTAGGTGTCCGGCTTCGAGTGGGTCACGCGAGCCATGTGCTCCGTGAGATATCGTCTTTCTCCCCGCAAATATAGTATCCCCACAGGCTAAATATCAACCAAACTAACTTAGCCGGCTCGCTAAAAGGGAAGATGAGCCAATCACAGTAGCACAGCAATCAACAACGACCTTCAGATGCTGCCCCAATGATTATTAATAATAAAGTACTATACAGGAGTAACCCCTAACATTCGTATTCCCACCTACTACGCAGTGAACTTCGTTTTGTCGGTTATTCCAGAGTTGGGTTCCCGGCCTCCAAATTGACCCATCTCCAACCCCTATTGACAGAAGCATACTGGTAAGGGGTTGGGCACAAAAAAACCGAAAGACACGACTGAGGACCATCTGTCACGACGCCCTTTTCGGATGCGATGGCACGATGCTAGTTCCCGCAAAGGGAGACGGCATGGACCTCTAGAAGCCTACAATACAAGCATTGAGTGAGGAGCCATGACGCCGCTACCGCAATGAAACGCGTTTGGCGGGTATACCCGCGGGACACCAACAGCTCAGATTCTTGATGCCGGATTACCCGGATACCTTAGAAATTCGCGAGCAGATTCCCCACCAACAAAAGGTTAGGGGGAAAGGCTCGCTATGCAAAAGGTTAGGAACCCTTTTTTTCTTTCTTTCAATGCCCCCTGTTTAATTAGCACTGATAAGCCACTGAACCCGAGAACTCATGGTGTACAAGTACCAGATTCTTCAGAGTGAGACTTTCTGTACGACCCCCGGTGAAAGCCACTGCACAATCAAGCTTTTTTTTCTTTCAAGCTTTTTGTCAAGCTTTTTTTCCAAGCTTTCCTTCAAAAGAAAAAAGAAAAAACTCGGGGGGTTCCGGACCCCGTCTCTCAACCCCTAAGAAGTTTCCAATAATCTTTGACCCAATACCCAATTTAAAGCTTTCTGCATGAGAGCGAGCTTATACAAGTAGAGCGCCCATCTTCCGATGCGGTTAGTGATCTCCCATCCGCAATAACCAATCGGAGCAGAATGCCAGTGCTTGTACTTGTATTGGTGTTTTCAAATCTGACCAATGACAGAGTGCTGGTAATGACGCCAAAGGATACGGACGGAGGAGGCCCATATTGGTACTCGTGGCAGGCGAGAGGTTACCGAAAACGATGATTAGCAAAAAAAAAATATAATAAAAAAAATCAGTGCGTATCTGAGTACCCACTCAAGTTCGCGAGCCCCTGGTCTCGGATACTTCCTACCAGTTGCGAGTACCGAAACAGTGTTACCTATACCAAATTATAATCATCGGACGGAAAAAGTGATATCAAAAGAGGGTACTATGTTGGCATTGCATCGCACTCAGGACATTCTCGTACCTTGACAATCCTCTAACTCTTTGCGGCAGCAAACGAGCGCCTTGTGTTCCGACACCCTAATAAGTTATCATTCATCACCGGCAATCATCGGATCTCACTCACATTGCACAAAGACGCCACCTCTGATGTTGCAGCATGCAGTCAGGTACGGTGTCGAAAGCCCAACCGTGCTCTTTCCCCATCGGTTGATGTTCATCCCACAATCCCTTCGACACGGCTTTTTTTGTTAAATCCTTAGTTTATTATACTTTCGACACGGCGCAATACCAGTACTTGTACTCGCGTACACCAACCCTCGCCACTAAACCCAGCGCCAGGCTCTGGAATCCGCAAACCAACATATTGACATCTCACAATAGCCGTCTAACTTATTCAAGGCAATCCAGCATCAACCCAACAGCCTTGCGGAATCCGAAATTGCGCTCTGAAAATAAGCAAGTTAAGGGCGCTCTTGGCACCTGTCGATCTCCACACAGACACACGGCGACTGGCCATGGCAACCGTCCAGGGGAAATCCGCCGCTCTTTGCATTGAAAGGGAAAAGCAAGGAACAAGAAAAAAAAAGAAAGGAGGCAAAAAAAGTAAACAAGATTTGAAAAAAAGAAGAAAAAAAACCCCCCAGACTCTCTCATAACTCACGCATAACTCACCTGACCTAGATATCACGGAGCATCACTCGTGGCGCATTTCCCCTTGCTTGCTTTGTCCTACCCTGCCGTGTTTTATGCAGGGTATGCCGGGGCAGTTTTTAGCGATGAGGTAATATGTGACAAGTGAGAGAAACGCAGCAAGCGCTCGAGTCCAGTACCGTGCTTGTATCTCTTACGCGCTTCACCCTTCGGCAAGCGCAGATTTCGATACCGGTACCGGTATGGCAGAAGACTCCTTGGACCGGACCACGGTGGTATTCATCCCGGCTTACTAATCGGCTCGCCTGTTATCATAGTCTCCGAGAGGGGAGGAGCACACTCTCACGCGAGTGACGCCCCGTGACAGGACTGCCGGTAGCATGCCAAGTCCAAAGACAGTGAAAGCCAGTAGGCCAAATTGTGTCAGTCCACCGTAGCGTATCAGATCTCCCCAAGCCAATTCCGTCCAGCGCGATTTCTCAACCGCCCCGTTTCTCGTATCGAATCGTATCCATCATAACCTCTTCTTGTCAGACAGACAGAAAGACCGACCGACCAACGAATGGCGCCATAGTTGGTTTCCAAGCCTCCCCGGGATCATTGCGTTGGAGCTTGCGGGAAAAACATGTCAGGACAGCAAACGGGGGCAGGCCACATTGCAAAAGCGGATTTGCACGATGGTCGTTTTGGAAGAAAAGGAAGGAAAGGAAAAGAAAAGAAGAAAACGTGGTTCGCGATACGGGAAGTGCACCACCGTATTGTACCGTGCTCTTGTAACCCCTACTCGCTGATTCTAAAAGCATCTGGAAATCTAGGCGCCAAGCCTCTCGAGATCACCCTCCACTCGGGTTTGCGGTTCTTGGCAGCACCACGAATTCCGGATACTGATATTGTGCTTTTGGAATAGGCGAGTATCAATCATAGTGGTGGGCAGGTCTATTGAAGGTGCCGGTACGGTACGGGAGGCACGTCTCCCTTCGTCTCTGTTAGCGTGGTGATGGGCGAGGTTATCGCCCTGATTAGTTCGAATGTCACCAACTGAAGGATAGACCCACTCATGGGAAACTGACCTAGCCAATCAACGAACTTGACCTTCCCTGGGTCGAAGATAAACCACCGTTTACACCTTTTGGTTCGGGAGGTGGAACAGAACCAGTGCCTGAAAATTGGTTAAGGGGTGTATGTATGTACGAGCATGATCTCGGTTGGTACAGTACCGGCACTCGGGGGGTGATTAAAAATCTGAAAACATAACCCTTGCGTCTGTAGAGATTTGTATGGGGCCGGCAGAAATAGTTTTCTGATTCTCATTGACCCCTCGAGTGTTATGCTGTTTCATTTTTTGCACGACACTTGGAGTTACGGGACACGAATAGCTGTTGGTATGTTGCGGGATGGTAGCAAGGGGAAGAACGTATCTTCGATTTTGATAATGGTCGGGAGGGAATATGATAGACAGATACAGAATAGATGCAGCAACAACACTTGCCAGTGAAAGTAAGCAATGAAAGAAACCAAGCCATCAGTAGAGCCAGCCAAACTAAGCCAAGCCCAAAAATTCTAGTCTAACCTGTCGCAGCCCTCTTCAACAACATTTTCTCGTGCCGTTTAATAACCTCGGGTACAATCAAACTTTCGATCTCAATCTCCTCACTGCCACCACTCTTGTCATCACTCGTCGGCAGACGCACCCACTGAGCGCTCCCCTCCTCCACAAACAGGACCTCGTATTTCCGTGTAGCAAGGATATTCCCTATGACCAGGTGGTGAGCGTAGCGGTCAAGACTCTGGTTGCACTTTTTGAGGAGGAGAGCGGGGTCCGTTTCCAACTGTACACCGGGCATTAGACGAGAGTGTGAAAGCAGAGCACATATTGTAGGGGGGACTCCTATCGTACCTTGAAAGAGACAATCATAGCCTCAGGAGCCCACTGTTCCACCAGTCGCTTGAGGAATTTGGGAACAGGATCCAGGTCTATTACCAATTTCTTCCCACCCCCACCCCCTTCAGGACTAGCGCCAGAAGTGCTCTCAGGCACGTCTCCGCTCTGAATCTTATGTTCGGCCATTTTGTCTGGGGGGACAAAAAAATCGGATACAGCGGCAGCAAGGTAGAATAAAGCCTCATTTCCAAGACACCTCATCTCGCAGGCAATAGCACGCAGTGTAAAGAGGTAACTCGTAACGGTTGTGAATGGGAGTAGCAATAACAACTTCTGCTCCTTCGCCTTCCGATACTTCCTCAGGACACTAAGCATCTCGTGTCTGTACTTTGCCTTAACAACCACGTCCGGTGTCGCCGCCCCTCCATCTTCCCCCTCGTCGCCTTCACCAATACGCCCCCACTCGGACAAAAAGTCCAAAAAGCAATTCGTAGAATGCGAGTAGTGCCGACTGAATGGGAGGAGGGAGAACTGCCTGTGCAGGAATATCACCGCATAGCCCTGAGAGAGAAAGTACTCGGCGGACGTGGCGCCGCGCGTGCCGGCGGAGAAGTTGTCGATGAAGCGCACCGTCTGGTTCTCCAGCGGGACCGTAGTGCCGCCCGAGGTTAGTAGCACTACACGCCGAGATTGGGCATGGTGGTGAGTTACGAACGCGTTTGCCTGCGCTGTGTGTTGCGGCAGCGTGGGGGGTGGAGGGTTGCTGGAGAAGTAGTGGGATTCGGAGGTTGAGGGATCGGTCATGGTTATTTTGCTTTTTTGCTGGGCGGGTCGGAGTGGGGTGGATTTTGAATGGTGGTAAGGAGGAGGAGACGGGACGCCGGATCGTAGCGGATGCACAGCACAGTTGCTGCAGTGTGATGTGCTCGGTCGGTGCTTCGTTTTGCTTTCCTACTATACCTGCGCTTGGTATTCGGCGGTCCTCGCCGTGCGAGTGGAGGAAGCCACTCAAACCCCGGAATAAAACTTCCCGGCTCCCGTCCTCTTTGAGAGCACCGAGACAATTCTACCCGGGAATGATCTACCGGTAGGTACACTCAGTGTAAGATATCGAATTGAACCAGGATTACCTGCGGTCGCCCGACCAACTAACCTAACCAACGGACTGAATAAACCTCAACCAGCAATTATCTTTCCACTTCGTCGCTGCTCGCACGCACGGAAACGAAGGAAAAAAACAGAATAGTTCTCGCACCCGACTGAACTAAGTCGACCTAAACTGATCGCGAGCGCTCTCTCTTCCTTGTGTCTTCTTTTTCTTTCCCTTTTCTCCGTTTTGCAGGCCGCGGGCCCAAGTAAGTTTGGTTGAGATAAGGCAAAGCGAGGTGGGGTGAAGTGAAGCGAGGCCTTGCCCCACTGAGTAAAAACGTCACCAGTTTTGCGGCGGTTGGTGTGTGATGCCCCGCTGCTGACCTCGGTTCCTGGTTGTACGACACTGTCCCGAACAATGCCTTTGTTGTTTGGCTTGTGCGAGGTGGGAGGGATACTATTGAGGTCACGTGTTTTGTGCGGTACTGTGTCATTGCCACGGGTTCTGATTCTATGGTACTGGTGGTACCGTAATATAAATCATTTTTTCGTACTTGGACAATTGCACATGTGAAAAATAATCTTTTTGATAGGGATACTGTATCGGAGTAGATCGACGTCCGATGATTGCTCGGGAAAATTAACTCGATAGCCTTTATCTCCCCTTCCTTGTTACTATGACACATGATCCTATTATAAGTTTACCCTATTCTACGGTACTTTATTGTGCCCCTTAACATTCCCCGCCCCGGGCCGTCCGGTCTTGGCAGTCGCCTTGTCCTCCCCCTACGTACCAAGGTTACTATGATACCGTATACAACGTAAATCACGCTCCCTCACTCGAAAGGAAAATATCACGACGAGGTCCCCCCCAAAAAAATGAGCAACGGCGGGCTCACATGATCTATTCTCCCCATCGATCCGCCTACCCCGTACTGGTGCAGTACCGGTACGGTACTGTACGTTGTAATAGTGCGTACATAAACTCCTACCCTTTCTGGTACTTGGATTACGAGTACCTCGCCAATACGGACAAATAATCCTCCTTCTTGCAGGGGAGAAGTATTCACGATCCCTTGGTCTGTATTTGTGGCTTTTTTAGTCCCCTATAATATTCCGAGATTAGGGATAGTTTAAGTATCGCAACCGCGGAGATATTTTCCACCAGTTAGGTCACAGCGAGAGCTTCGTGACCATACTAAAGATCTGGGGCTAACCTATGCCATTACGGTGACCACACTAAAAAGCTGCGAAATCTGCACACAGATTATGGGATGGAGCGCAGATGGAACATCCACCCTGTTAGGCACTTCGGATGTCGGGAGGGTATGATAACTATGCGTTACTTTAGGTACGGCCCGGTAGGGCTTCCAGGGGTTTGTTGGTTGGGTAATATAATAAGTTTAAGGATTGGCCTGTATTTGTTTTGTTGGTTGAGGTTAGAAGGGGAACAACGCATTCCTTCGTTTGTATTCGGGGAACCGCGGTCGAGACAGCCTTCTACCCAAGGGATAATAACACCACCTATTCAAGTAAACTCTCTGCCGATCCTCGGGTTTAGAAACCGTTACTCAAGTATTGGCCGGGTTACCATCTGAAGGCCCCAGACATGTACCCCTTCAGGCCAAGTATTCCTAAAATTCGGCATACGAACGAAGGGATGGGCTACACACAATATGCTATTTATGTCTTTTAGTTATGGGTTCGTTCAAGCTTGTGACGGATGGTGAGTACGACGTATGCGGTAGGTGCTGATTCTGGATGCCCAGGAATGGATGAATGAATGGGAATAAGAAAGAAGGAGTAATAGAATACCATAAAATATCTTGGAATCCACTATCTCCGCCAGCCCAAGATAAGTTTAGTTTAGCGAACTAACAAAATTGGGGATACTAGTGAACGAGATCCAACGCACCCTGAAAGCTGACCCGACACTTGTGTCAGGAGAATGCCAATCCTTTTCAGGAGCTCCTATCCCTAAATCCGGAGACCACAGCATCGACGGAGATAGTGGATCCCAAGAGATTTTACGGCACTAATGGAATAGAAGATCTCGTTTATTATGAGGGGGGCTTACGTGGTAAGGCACGGTGCGTTGTATCCTCCCGTTCGTCCCTTCAACAGAATCCGGCATCGTGAGGTCTCTGTAAAGCCGTTGTAAAGTACCGTACCGGGATGTACCGCGTATAAGCGTGCTTCACTGCACTTACTGGAGTTGGGCTCCGGGCATGTCAAGATTGCGCTTCGACGAAAGGGGTAGCGACATTACCTGTTGGTCAGTTCACTCTCTATCCGTCGAAATACATTTGGTACATAATTTGCATGGATATGATATGGTACCACATCCAAAAGTGCCGGGTTATCCGCTCCGCTTGTGGCACAAGTACTAGTACTGAGTATGGTGCAACACCGAAGTCGGGCACCACCGTGCGTTCTTTTTCTTCCTTTTTTTAAAGCAACATGCAAATCTACGGTAGAAGAATGTGAGGTTAAGCTGGGCCTGCAGATATACAATCTCCCCACACACGTGCAAGAGGAAATATAATCAAACTTCCTGAGTTCTACCCACGATAAAATTGGGATGTCTTGTCAAGATAGGATACAAAAGAGTTAGTTTATGAATTATGTGTGATTAGGATGATGATTAAATAATGCTGTTGCGGAACCCACCTTGCAGCCAGCCCGCCTGGTGACAATGTCAACGCTAATTCCAGGCCTTTGTACGAGTACTATGAGTATTGATAATTCGGGGGCTGTTTGAATAAGGTAATATTGAACGATTTTTTTGGATTAAAGAAACAGTTCGGTATCTGGTAGTCGCAGCCGAGAAGGTGATAATCGCTGCAAGCTATGTGAGGGATATTAGATTTCTATGCCTTGGGCGGCCTGAAACAGTAAAATTCGGTGCTGACCAGATTAGGAAGTAGCTAGCCGTACATGGTCAGGAACCAGGATTTTTCAGCCTTTCTATGATAGTCCCCAAATGACTCAGCATTTGGGTCAGCTTAAATGTTCTCCTCGCTCGACTGATTCCAAAACAGGTATAGCGTTCTGGCAACTAATTCTACCGTTTCAGACAGCCTGAGGGATACTCTAATAGGATCATATTGTCTAACCAATCATATACTTTTGCTTATGCCTTGGATCATGGGTAGGAACGGATTTTTCACGCTTTTACACACTCAGAACAGCGACCTTTTCAAACTAGTAAACTCTAGTGGGGAGTCTTGAAACGGTAGCAAGAAGTATAAAAAATATGCCTTGCTTAAGCTTATTTTCTGAAAGTTTCTTCTAATCTTTATGATTCATCCCTGTTGAATTGTGACTGCATAGAGTGTACAGTATTGAAATCTCCTTTCACCTATGGTGATTATGTTTTGTGGAGGGGGAGGTCGAAGGCTGCGATAAATGACATTCGATGGTACTGTACCGGTATATTGAACATATACCCCTGCAATGGATGGTATTTTGAATATTTTCTCCGCAAGAAGTACCCGAGATCGGGGGGCCTGGCAGGATATGTGGCAAGGAAATCTCTGCGTATCTCAACCCCTATTTGTATCTGGCATAAAGTACCGGTATCTTAAAATGCGGCATGGGCTTTTTGTCGCTGGTTGGGTGGTTGTGTAGCAATAGCCATGCTTGAGCATTTTACATGTAGATACTTATTGCCAATACCAGCACGAGCACGCGACCCCTATTTTCGGATACCTCTTGCCAGATTCGACTCAAACGAGCGCCCTCTGCAGTGAATAAAACCCCTCAAAGGGAATCAAGAAAAGCAACCTGATGGAGAAGAATGGAAAAGGTACGGTAATTGGACTCGGAAGAAGAGGTTCGTGCTTGGCTTGGAATTTCAGCTTGTGCGGTATTCGGGCTCTCGGATGACGAGTACCGGTATCGTAGCGAACGGGTCGTAGGATGGTAGACTCTGTTGCCCTGTCCTTTGTTCTGTGATAAGTAGCAACGGGAACAACTCTTGGCGAATTCAAAGGACAGAACTCCTTCTGCCTGAATGTTTTCAGTTATTTTTCGCGAACAAACAATGCTGTACGAGTACTTGCATTTAGGGGTTGGACATAAGTGGGGCGGACTGAATTTTACCGGCCAAAATTGGAAGTGAATAACTAGTGGAGTGTGAGGGGCCAATCTTGCTGCTCTTGTTCAAGGTGGGGGGAAAAGTCAGGAAAAAGCATTTGTTACTCTAGTCACAGAGGCCTCGCAATATTCGACTCCTGGGCTGGGTGAGCCAATCAGGATCGGCTTCCCTCGCCTCGCCTAAACCCCTTATCCCCCTGCGCGATACCGGTATTGTGCTCGGAGAGAGTGATCGTAACCACGGTTGTATCACACTCGTACCGTTACAGTACCACAGTTAGGACACTGTTCTGTGCTCGCCGCGCAAGCCTCCGAAGCAGACCAAGAGTCCAAGACCGACCCAAGATCCAAGTACCGTATCATATGAGAACTGTGGACTCGGTCAAATTTTCTTCTGGCGCCGCCGAGAGTATAATCGTAGGTTACGCGAGTTCTAGCAAATTAGGAGGAGCTGTCATCGTTGGCATTGTATTGGACACTGTGCCCTCCGCGCGTGTAAATGACACCCTCCAATCTCCCTTGCGCAGCTGCAGGTACATGACCGCTCGCATCCACTGAGATCCTCGAGTCGATAGATCTGCACCCACGCATCTCACCATTCGCGAAACCTTCGCTTTCTTTCCTTCTCTCGGCATTCTTGGGGACCAAAAGGCCTAAAGAATAGGAAAAATAAAAAATAAGCAGGGTGGGGTCGCTGTGACCCAGTCAAGGCGCAGCAGACAAACACACTGAACGCATCTGGTATTTGCAGCTTGCAAATTTTGCCCGCCCACCTGCCTGCCAAAGGAGTTGGGAAAAAAGGGTTGCACAGATTTCGAAACGGACATGGATGGATGGATGGTTAGCTACTCGAGTAATAGTTCGTTGCTTGTGTTTTATTGTTTTTATTTTTATTTTTTTCGTTTATGCACATTGACGCCTTTCTACAGTGGGAACAGGGAAAGGCAGGTCATAAACCAGTGGGCTAAAAGCCTAGCAATCACCAGCATGGGCAAAGCGGCATATTGGGGGGCATTGTCGCTCAAGGGCAGGCCCGGGGTCCTTTGTAGGATTACTCGTGGTACTCGAGCATTGGCGGTGAAGAGAGGGTTGATGTGTGCGACGGATGATGAACTTCGTGTCTCGTGGTTACTCGTACAGTGCATACCCGCTACACAAGTACCGGTACCGGTCCCGTACTTTTACAGGCTCGGTCGGCAGTGTTTGAGCAAGTCCAAGTGGTTTTGATGAAAAGAGGGAAGATCGGGGAATCGACATGCCTAGCGCAGCTAGCTGGGAAGGGAAGAAGCACTGGGGGGAGTGAAGTATAGATTCCCGCTGGGTCGGTCACAGGCATTTGGTATGCGGGCTTTTATTGGTGGATATTTTGGGTGATGTGTTTTTATTGGCGCCCAAGGGCCTGGTTACCAGACATTTTCATCAGCTTTGGGGAGTTGCCCGTACTCGAGTATTGTATGGTGGAGGTTGGCAATGATGGTTGATTCGGGGGATTGGTTGACGACGTTTGTGCGGCTGTAACAGCATAACTGCCCCTTTCAGAACTCCCACCCCCCGCCCGTTCAGGCACCAGGAACATTGCCATCGTGATTGAATTAGACTACCGCTGCACTTTTTTCGCTAACTTTGCACTTTATTGTACAAGTACTCGAGTACTGGCATATTTTATTTATTTCCCAACGCATTTAATCAACAACAGGAGCTTCTCATAGGCTGGGGTTGGGATTGGTGATTGAAAATAAAAAATAAAAAAAGAAAGTTCTTTCCGTTTGTTCCAGTGGCTGGGCTTTTCCTGGGATTTGTGATCCTTGAGGCCGCATTGATTGGAAGGACATGGGGAGAACTAACCTAAAATAAAAAATTACTTAATTTTTTGACTACTGGGTTGGCTCTGGGGTCAGCTAGGAATGGGTCTGCGTAGGATAGGGAGAGAGAGAGAGAGGAGAGTGAGAGTGAGAAAGAAATATGGGCCTTGTTTATCAGTTGCGCTAGTTGGGTAGGGTAGAGCGTTTCCTTAATTCTTCTATCTTTTCCATTGCGCCTCTCCCAGCTCACTTAATCTACAATTGGCCGCGGCATCAGGGCTTTGAATTCACGGAATAGAATACCGGGATGCTTTTTTCCGAGTGACGAGCCCCATATTGTAAGTTTGCTGCCGTTTGGTTGCGGCGTGGGTGTGTGCTTGGGTCGGTTCCCCCGCCACTGGTACTGCTGTTCGTCACCGCTCCTTGAATCAGATCTTTCTCTCAACCCTACCGTACCGGTATTCGCCTCCCGGCCCTTCCAGTCCCTTTTAATAGTTCCCCTCCTCCCTCCCTTCCTCACCTTCTTTTCTCCCTCTCTACCGATTTCCGGCACTACACTCGTTGGCCTAACCTTCTGCTAAAATCCCCGAGTTTCTGTTGATTTCAACGGGGCTCGTTTTCGCGACTGGTTTCTGCCGTCCGCTCGTTCGCTCTTTTCTTTTTCTTTTCTCCCTTGCTGAGCCTTTTTTCAACCAGACCATTTGAATTTTATCACACTCGTTCAGGTATGGCAGTTGTTTAACTCTCTTTTTGCCTTGCCTTGCTTGTCCACCGGTGGTACCTGCCTGCATCTGAAATGTCTTTTGTGCGGGGCAAATATGCAAAAGCAGTGATCTGATCCAGTTGCTGGCACCTGTGATAATTAGTCTGCACATGACGACTTGCATTATCTATTTTGGAATTTATCATTTACTGTCACTCTCAATGTCCCTCTTCCTTGAGGATTCAGTATTAATACTGTGTTATGATTTTTCATTTTTTTCCTTTCAATTTCTCACTCCTCTAAGCAGAGGCTTGGTTTTGTTTGTCTGGCTTGATTGAGACGATAGCTAACGCAACGGAACAAACAATTAGTGCTCTTTCAAGCACAGCTTAACTCATCATGGTCGCTACACAGACCACCCTCATCCTCTCGGCGCTTTTCGCCCATGGTGTCTTCGCAAATATCAAATTCCCCAAACCTCATATCGAATGCACTCCTGAGGTTTCCGAGGACAAGTGTCTGAAGGGACAGTACTGCAGCGCAGAGGATGGCCTGTGGGTTTATTCCATTGTCTTCGACCCCCCATTATGTTTTGGGACAGTTTGACTTTCCTACATGTTTAGGGTTTTGTCAACTGTCCTTTTGATATTTGGGGTCTTTGTCATTCGTCTTCGTTATATCATTGGTGACTAACTATGAAAAAATAGTTGCAAGATCCCTGCTCCCCATGAACTCTTCCGCCGTATTGCTCGTCCCAATCCTATCCCCGCTCCCGGTGATTTCTCTGTTGATGGGAGGTGTGGTCCTAACTTTGGCGGTTTGATCTGTAATCCGAACTCTCCCAACTATGTCGGAGGTTGTTGCTCGGTAAGTCTATCAAATGGATTCTCTTCATCTTTCATGTATTCATATTAACCCTGTTTCTGTAGCAATATGGATGGTGTGGAGCCAGTGTTGATCATTGTGGTACCGGATGTGTTTCCGGATGTACCGGTACTGGTGGCACTACCACCACCCCTGTCCAGACTACTCCCAGTTCTACCCCGACTAATGCTGGTCCCCGCCCTGATGGTCGCTGCGGCACGGATTTTGCTGGCGCTACTTGTGCCGGTTCGGCTTTCGGAACTTGTTGTAGTCAGTATGGGTATGTTGACATAAGATTTCCGTTCTTTGAGACTTTACTAACACCTAGACAGGTGGTGCGGCAGCACAGATATCTACTGTCTTCCCGCCAATGGGTGTCAGAGTGGGTGCACTGGCACCACGACAGCTAGCACCACTCCTGCTCCGACAACTACTACTACTGCTTCGACAACTACTAGCACTGGCGAACCTGTTTTGGGATCACCTTCTTCCTCTATTTCTAACCCCAATCCCACTGGCGTTCCTACCACTGATGGTACTTGCGGTGCCACTAATGGTGGAAAAACTTGTGTTGGCTGGCCTCAGGGAGAATGTTGTTCAATGTATGGTTTCTGCGGTAATACTGATGGCCACTGTGGTGATGGATGTCAATCTGGTCCTTGCAAGGCTGGTGGATCCCCGCAGGCACCTGGACCATCTCCAGCTCCTATTACAAATGGAGGAGCATTCGCGGTTATTGGTCAATCAGGTGTTCCTGCCATGCATGCTGGTCTTCTTCCTAACGGTCGTGTCGTCTTCTTGGACAAAGTCGAGAATTACACTCAATTGAAGCTTCCTAACGGTCAATACGCTTACTCATCTGAGTACAATCCTGACGACAACACTGTTGTTCCTCTGGCTTACAATGTTTGTGCGCCCCTACACTAGGCTTGGGATCGTAGCTGACACTCAAGATTAGACTAATGCCTTCTGTGCCGGAGGTATCTTCCTTGCAAATGGAGATTTTGTTTCGCTTGGTGGCAATGCACCGTTGGATTTCATTGATCCTACTGTTACCGATGGCTTTAATGCAATTCGCTACCTTACCCGCTCTTCGAGTGATGCTTCTTTCAACGGTCAAAACTGGCGCGAGCCTGGAAACAAGTTGGCTAGCAAGAGATGGTATGCCTCGGCTCAGATTCTTGCCGATGGACGAGTCTTTGTTGCATCTGGAAGTTTGAATGGATTGGATCCTACTGTTCCTGCCAATAACAATCCCACGTGAGTCTACCAGTTTTGTCGCTTGATTTACGGAAACTAATTCACCACAGTTATGAGATCTTGAGCCCTGCTGGTATTAGCTCCGGAACCAATACCCCTATGGATATCTTGGTTGCTCACCAACCTTACTACGTAAGTAATACTAGGTTTAGTGATGTATCAGGATGCTAATGTTCGCAGATGTATCCTTTCATGCATCTCCTCAAGAATGGAGAGTTGTTTGTCTTCGCCGCCAAGTCGTCTCAAATCTTCAACATTGATACCAACACCATCACCCGCCAAATGCCGGATCTGCCGGGATTTTTCCGCACATATCCCAACACCGGTGGTAGCGTCTTGTTTCCCCTCACCAGCGCCAACCAATGGAGCTCCAAGGTCATGATCTGTGGTGGTGGTGCTTATCAGGATGTTACTGCCCCTACTGAACCGAGCTGTGGTGTTATTGCGCCCGAGGATGCAAACCCTACCTGGGAGATGGATGCTATGCCCCAAGGACGCGGTATGGTCGAGGGTGTCTTGCTTCCTGACGGATCCGTCCTATGGCTCAATGGTTGCAACCGCGGTGCTCAGGGATTCGAGCTTGCTTCCGACCCAACTTTTCCCGCCCTCCTTTATGAACCTACCAAGGCACTCGGAACACGTTGGACACAGCTCGCTTCTACCGACATTCCTAGGCTGTATCATTCAATTGCTCTCTTGTTGCTTGATGGTACCGTTCTTATTACCGGCAGCAACCCGCATGAACAGCCCATCTTGCAAACAAGACCTGGAGTTGCCTTCATAACTGGTACGCATTAAGGACCCACACATGTGAATTTGAGCTAACTTTTGTTCTAGAGTTCCGTGTCGAGAGGTTCACGCCTCCTTATCTTCAGGGTGCTAAGGCCAATCAACGTCCGACCGCAATGACCCTCTCTTCTAAGAACCTTCCCGCCAACGGCTCTACTTTCACCATCTCGTTCAATGCTGCCAGTGGTACTCAGGGCATTAAGGTCGCCCTTTACTATGGTGGCTTTGTCACTCATTCTGTTCACATGGGACATCGCATGCTCTTCCTTGACAACACTGGCTTTGTCGCCAATGCTTCTGCTCAAACTATTACTGTCACCATGCCCCCCAACAAGAACGTGGCACCTCCTGGACCTTATGTTGTCTACGTTGTCGCGGATGGAACTCCATCTGCCGGCCAATTCGTGACTGTTGTCTAGAGGAAAACCCAAATAGCTGTGACGTCATCATTCTATTAGTAATAATCTAGTTTTTCCTCCAACCAGTCCCTCCATGAATTAGCTGTATACTTTTTTTCTCTTTTCTATATCCCTTTTTTTTTTTTACCATTACCTTGGTTTCTCTACCCAGGTTCATCTTGTACAGTGATTCGTCTATGGAGGGCGATTCAGGAGAATGGAAAGATGGGGGATAGATTTTATATTACGAATTCAAGAAGTTCTTAAGCACTATCTCCCACATGCCAAATGGTTGTATTAAGCGAAGTTGTCCTGAACCCAATCTCACATGTGACCTTGTGCGTGTACTACAGTAGGTCAGCCGCGCTCAAGGTAAGTTAGCGGTAAGCCTTACTAGTAGGCAAAAAAAGGTATCGGGATTACGGTGTAGTTGAACACCGGTATTGCACGTGGCGCTTGCCCGATCGCAGGCATTGGCCTTGATAATTGTGTGGGCCCGTCGTCTTGTCTAGTCAGTTAGCAAGTGCAGCTTTGGCAGTCACGGGGAGTCACTCGGATGGGGAATCATGGGATTGTGCTTTGGTTGTGTTATGTGGCAGGGGTTGCGGTTAAACTAGGGATCACTTTTTTAGGGAACAATATCGGACAGGCTGTAGCGGTGGTTGTACTCGAGTACTGTGTAGTTAGTGGTGTTGGTGTTGGTGTTTCCTAATAGTATGCATGCTATGATAGGTATGATAATATTATGATATAAATCAGTTGAGGGGGGTGGGGGCTGGATGAAGGTTTTTTTGCCCGCGGGGTGTGATATTTTGTGATTAGTATATGACTTGATTGATTTACGCTATTGGGTAGAATAGTACTAGTATAAGTGTCAGGGGAGATGTTTTCGTACAAGACAAGACAAGGGGTAGATAGCTAGTGAAATAAGCCCCTTTTCTTGTAAGAAAATATCCCCCCTGGGTAACTTGTGTTTGTATAGTAGGGTGATATGTTCATGTTGGTGGTGGTGGTGATGATAAGGTTTGATTTTGGATTGCTGCTTGGTCGGCTATATTTTTCCTACTTGCTGAATTGGTGTGTTGATGGGGATTTCTTTAATTAAATTTTAAATTTTAAATTTTTTTTACTAGGGTGAATGCATCGCGATGCTGGTCTGACATGTGTGTGTATCATAGGAGTTTAGGAGTTTCCTTACTGTATTTTCAGGGGGTTGGTTTTACAGCCGCATTTGGCCGGAGGGTCTATCGGATCTATGTGGCTCCCGGGGAGGGGAGTGGAGTGGGGGTGAAACGCATTTGGAAAAATAGTAGTAATCTTGGAATCTTAAGTGAAGTGAGATCCCGTGATAGAAGGTAGTATGGTTACACTTGGATAGTAAGCCTTGTCATGGTGAATCTTTGGCTGTATATACTAGTGATGAGCGGAAAGGGCAGGAAAAAAATCCTGGTCTTATAGGATTTTATTCACTATAGTGAAAAAATATATATCACATAGTGTACGGAACGGGAGGTAGGGAATGAACCGGGTTAGTAAAAAGTCAGGTTAGGTACAAATGATTTTGGCTATAAGGAACGAGGAAAGGAGGAAGAAAAATGATTTCTATTCAAGCCGATTGAAAGGCTGGTTTGTATCATCTGCCATGCCCAGCTATTGCTCATCTGGACTCCTAAGTTCGGGACCGGAATTTCTGAGGACTAGAGGAATCGACTCCGAAGTGCTGGACATCAAAGTGCTGGACTCACCGCTTTTCGCTGGTCGGATAAATTCTAGCGAACGTAGCCCATAGAATCACTCTGAGTTTGGAAGCTAATACTTCTAGATGTTTTACCTCCTGAGTGCTGTGTAACCCCTGCAACCACCAGGTATCATACCACACCCTCAAATCCGTCCCCCCTAGAGGTAACCACCAAGGTACCCTCAAGTCCCCGGCTCCCGCATTGCTGCAGCTGCGGAAGGGTGATCGACTACGGTTAAAGCTTAATTGGACTTCACTTGGGTGCTACTCGGCTTGGGGTGTTCCTGTTGAAGATGTATTTGACTTGAGTTTGGGATTTTGGGGACGCGTGCCGGGCGGAGAGGGAGGTGGAGTTGTTTTTGGAGGTTGGGAGGGGGGCACTTATCGGTATGGTGGGTTTTACTGTGTGGGTGTAGCGGACTCCCATTGGAAGGATACGTTGTGCAGGTGAGAGTGTTGCTACTGACTTTTGCTTATCGTCTCGTATTGTATTATCAAGGAAGGAGGGATGATGGTGGTTTATCCCGACTTACTCCTTGATATGTAAGACGCTTTCAACAGTCGGTAAAGACTCCCGGAGCCCAAGCCACCTGACAAACATGATTGAAATGTACCTTTCCATTCATATCGATGGAGCGACCTGAGATGCAAGGGCTTTATGCTTAACTACGGGGGATAGCTTATCGTCTATCTTCAAGAATCTAGAATGGAAATGTTTAGCCAAAGGAGCGCGTTCTAAGGAAGTACGTGCTACTAGTATCACTCCACTCTAGCAAGCTACGCTATACCTATTTGCTGCCTTGTAGACTTTTTTTTCTTTTCCGGAAAAGTGAGGTGTAGATAGTGTGTAGTAAAGACATAAGATGGGAGGACACCAGGCGGTACAGTACAGCTAGGATAGGTGCCCGATGTTGAAATAGGATCTGTGCGATACTACACTAACTTGGTATCATACCTTAGTATAAGATTGCGTTATTAGATATTAACTTAGATCGTATTTCTTAAACTTGTATCATAGTATAATGCATAAGCAATTGATAGTATAGATATCACAAACTCCATAGGGTAGAATTTCCAAGGTCTGTACCCCCCTACAACGCTGGGAGGCGCTAACTCACCCCCGCCACCGGGTAAACCACGAAGTTTGGATCGTCCTTAAACTCCGGGCACAGCCGCAACCTCACTCAAAGCTCAGCAAGCGCGCGATCAAGAGGATAGCAACAATAACCCAAAGGAACCTCTTATCCCCTGCTTGCTGCGGCTGTGGTGGAGCCGGAATTCCCCACAAATTGCCAAATGTTCGCTGGTAGGTAAGTATATCCTTAAAACGGGAGCCGGAAGAGAGAGTGTAACGTATTGCTATGTCTGATAGGTGAGGGGTTGAATTCCCTAGGGGACAGAAAATACATCTCGGAAATTCCCCGCTTTTCTTGATTCACTTGACTTAATCCGGTTCGTAACCTCGCTATTATATCCTACCTAATTCTAAGTGCCTCAGCAGGTATATGAAGCCCCCCTTCACTATCGGGTTAATATCAATATTGCTAGGGAGTACTTTAATAAGATATGGAAATTCGGCACTATCGCTACTTTGGGGGATAAACTTATTCCGCAGGTCCGGAGAAGGTAAGGGAGAGGGAGGAAGAAGAGAAAAAGAGAGGAAGAGAAATGAAGCTCAGATTCTGACTTTGGGAGGTAATTGAGAGCTAACTTAGGTTAGGGTGCTCCGTGCTGTTTAGATTTGGCTAGGACATTAGCCCAATCCCATCCCATCTAGTAGTATTGTTCCTAATATTGACCCACAGCATCTTGCACACTTACTATCTTATGCAATATTTAGAGTGTCTAGCATATGGCTCTCCCGCTGCCGTATCGAGGGAACCACTGGGCTGGGGCTTTTCTACTATTATATCGGGTTTGTGAAACATGCAGTTGATTGGTCTACTGTATAGGCACGCTATGACAGCTTGGGTTGACAGCTTTTATTGCGCACCAATCAGGTCATCACCCGAGTTTGTATGGAGCCTTGTAATTAAACAGAGGGACTTTTGATATTATTGGTACAAGCTAATGTAGGAATATTCCGCAATTTTAGCGCTGCGGGGGGGCAACCCATTAATGACTTGGTGGGTCGTAAGAAAACTTGGCAACTCATCTGGTTTCCTTAAAAAATGCACAAGTTTAACCAACTACCTCAAAGGTAGACGAAAGGGAATCAAAGAGAGTTTAACATAAAATTGCTATTTCTTTGTCCTGCCAACCACCGGCGGTACTGGTATGCTAAGTGAGTAAGCCTGCCAGTGTGGTTGCTATGTAGAAATCCTGTACAAATTCACCGTCTTGGCACTGGTTTCGGGCTCTTCTCCTAGAACTCTGCACTCAGGGCTCCTAGCGTGTTTTCTGTAACTTGGTGTTCAATTGTGGGAGTCTTCATCTCAGGATGTGGTATCCGGAAAAAATCCCTGGATTTTTCTGATGCTATGGCGGTAAGTACAGTAGGTACCTTTTGAGAGTGGGAATTTTGTATGGAAAGCCCGGTGGGGATCGGTTTCTTTTGTCGCCAAGAGCGTACGGTCACACAGATAACCAATACGGTTGGGATGCCTTCGTCACCGGATATCACTGGGCCTTGGATAGTGAACCTCAACCGGCAGGACATGCGGGAGAAGGAAAATCGCGCCGTATCTGTCTACCCTTGGTAAACGGTGGTATTGGGTTTAGGTAGTTGGTAGTCATGGGAGATGGCCTTTTTTTGTTCGAAAGAGAGCGAATTAGGCACCACACCCAAGTACCCGTATCTAGAGAGAGAATGTTTAAGTGTATGAATGCTACGAGAGCAAAGAAAAAGAAAAAAGCTATGCGCAGTATAAAAGCGAACGGCTGGTGAAGGAAAGTCTGACCCTAATAGGTTTTCCAAGAAGCCCAACACCCAGCGAAGAAACCCGCGAAAGCCCTAGTAAAATGAAATGAGATTTAAGGAAAACCAGGTGAAATGAAAACGAACGCGGAAAAATATAGTAGATACCCCTCCATGCCCAATCCAAGCCGAACACTAGAAGGCCTAAATCCCCCTCCCCCCAACCTCCAGAATGTTTCACCTTAACTCCCGGGAGAATTGGTAGAAAACGTTTCATCTGTTCGGACTTAACCTTGGTCATAATCCGGGAGGAAGGAAGGGTATTTCTTACCAAAAGCCGTAAGAATGTCATCGTGTGTTCTTTATATGTCATAGAGACTCTTGAACCGTCTTTCTAGCCCCCTCTTCACACCCTTCATTATTGCCTTGTGGTTGAAAACATAGAGATTATAAAATCTCCTGCAAGTCAACGCCAAGGCAAGAACGTCCAACAAACACAAGGACTCTCCCATAGCCATCAGAGCGAGCTCATTTGGAATGGCCGAAAAGGTCCCACTATCACTAGACGCGATATCAGAGATATGAGAAAGTTGGTTGACAATAGGTGTGAATTTCTCAAGGGCGCGAGCCATGACCTTCGGAAGGATGGTGTTTCTATGTTGGCGGAATATTTGCAGATACATGTGGCGAACACTAGTGAATGCTAGAATCTCTTCCGGCGTTTCCATTGCTTCGACGATGTTTATTACAATCTTGTGAGGGAGGAATTGCATGGACGTCATGGTGTCGGTAGGGGTAATTTTTTTTAGGGTGAGGGCGAAGGGGCGGTGGGGTATCCCAAGGTATAGTTGGGAGGAGAAGGGTATAGAGCTTTTCTGTCGTGGCCGGAAGGTGGAGTAATTGGGCGTGAAGAAGGGGAAACGAGGGTAAAGGGAGGGGTTGATCTGAATTTTTTACCCTACGGCTACGCGGGATTTTTTTTTATATTAATTTTTTAAAAAATAGCTGGTAAGGAGAGTCCCCCCTCTTTTCCCCATTACTAGCTACGAGTGCTAGAGGAGAGAGCCTCAAAAACACGTAGGCAGGGCTGAATTTCTGCATGGATTTTTCAAGTGTCCCAAGTGATTTTTATCAGGAAAGTAAATAGCAATTGTGTAGAACTCCTTGGTTTGTTCGCTTGGAGAATAAATAGGGATTTGGCAGACTCTCGGTATGAGAAAAAAGGCTCGGGAAAGGAAAACACTTTTCTTGTAACTGAAATTTTCCCTTTGTGAAAAGTGAACCAAACCATCAGGTTTGATTAGCTATTTAGGCGAGAATATAAGTGTACGCTCTGGGCGTGCACGATGATCTATATCCAGAGGACTCTTAACCCCAGGGCCGTAAACGACAGGGTGTAGATAACATTTCACGCCAGTATAGTCACGTAGGTATAGGAACTAATGATGGATACACTAGGGTTCCGTTCAATCTATGCTGATGGTTGCACGTCCTAAAATTCCTTGAAATCTGAATAATCTTGATAGGTCACTCGAAAGCTTGTAGATATCTGTGGCCTGGCCATGCCCGGCTAGATGAATCCTAGAAGCCCGACCGCAGCCTGCAGTCCGGCCAGGTCAGTTCCATAAAAAGCCCATGCTGGACTGGCCGCCTGCGAACACTGATTCGATCTCCCTAAGAGCTTTTAATTGTAAGATCGTATCTTCGGTGATATTCTGCTGGGGCCGTAACACCATTCCTAGAGACTCTTCCCGTGCCGTTACCTAAGAACATCATATCATACAGAGGCGAATACCCCTTGGTTACGTTGGAGATGGGGGTAGTTCCGCTAATGAACCTTGTTTTTCTTTTCTTTTCTTTAGTTTGTTTCATTCGAGTAGTCTTAGTGTAGTAAGTATTATAATTAAACCCATTACTGTCGAAAATAATCGATGCGGAGGTAATGATCGGCGACGAGGGTTTTAGGCAGCAGAGTAGAGCTGCTCAAGTGAAGACACGGAGTTTGAATCAACCAGTGAAGGGATTTATGATTTCTTAGATTGAGTATGTAGAAAGGAAAGTTTTGAGGAAAGCCTAGAATAGGAAGGAAGACTGAAGTTAAGAAAGAACTAGAAGGAAAGAAAACTAAATATCATAAGAGAAAACTTTTCATGGCCTGGGTGTCCCTCCGCCGGTGTATATGCGCGCCACGCTATTTCTAACAATTATCTTGCTCTGACTGCTGTAGGAATGATCTACCATGACTAGCTTTGGGGTGGGGTTGTCCTCACTACTGCACGAATTGCAACCAGGACCAATTCTAATTAACACTTCAAGAGTTTAAGGTGTAATGCCGCCAACCCGTGGACCCCTTATCCCAGGATCCGAAGGCCTGCCGGCCCCTTTTAACAGAAATCTAGGAATTCTGGGCTTTGGGCACGAACCAACGATTGGGAAGACGTAGCAACCAGAAGCCGTGATTGTAACATACATATCAACACCCCTCTGTCGCAATCTTCAATTTGCGCCCAAGTATATTATAGGAATTAATTTCCTTGTGCACTACTATCATCAAAGTCCTTCTGACCTCTAGGAACCCTCTAGGTTGCTACAAAAAAATAGCTTGGCGCAGATGATATAATAGCAGTTTGAGTAAATCTTTCTCAATTCAAAATTGGTCACTACAATAAATTATCTAGGATCCCATTTAAGCCGATGGCCTAGAGTGTACTTTAGGGAAGACTGCCGAAATGTGATGGTACCTCCAGGGCTATG
>Ga0307507_10001431_pt1 | contig 53541 bp, 23 predicted proteins | sample 7_EM_MG_FD_207223 | JGI IMG/M metagenome (GOLD analysis project Ga0307507, IMG submission 207223) | Populus trichocarpa ectomycorrhiza microbial communities from riparian zone in the Pacific Northwest, United States - 7_EM | ecosystem: Host-associated > Plants > Roots > Unclassified | place... | reverse complement strand
AGACCTAACCCCTGAGCGACGTGTATATATACCGCCTCACCTCCTACATAGTTCTGCACACGACATCGTTTGTCAATCATATACAGTCACCTTGTACCTTGGCCCTCTGCACGTACTGTGACACTTTATAAAGGCTTAGAATCCAGATTTAGTAGATATTAGTTAAATTATAGCTAACTAGATATCTAATTAATGCATAAGGAGCTAGCTTATCTCCCTTTCTAACTTACTTGTTTAGCGTATAGGTAAGTATTAGCGGCTTGCCGTAGGCGACCTTATACAGAGTTTTCTACCCTAGTTGCTTATTCGGCGTTTAATTAAGGGTATAGCCAGCAGTAAGGAAAGCTTTTAGTCCTAGAGATAGGGGTAAGGATACTTCTAGCTGTATAGATCTTAATCGTTCTATAAGGGTTCTTTCAGATCATTTAGCTCTGCCATTTTATTCCTTAGTATATAGTACTCGGCATTTAAAGGTAATGCCCTTATCTGCATACTATACTTATAGGGTGTCTTCTATTTATCTAAATGTTTATTTATTATTACTCCAGAAAAAGACAACGTCTTAGTAAAATTATGTTTTAATTAAGCGGTAAGTCTTACAAATAGTAGGTAGGACGGTAGCTTTGTCCTTATTCTTAGAGGTAAATATAAAGTTAAATTTAGAATACGTGCAGTAGAAATGTATAATATATCTATCGCTGTTATATCCTAGTACTCTAAGGTAGATAATATTAAATACTAGCCGTTTAAATGGTTGAGTGGCTAGAAATTCATATTCTTATCTTTAAAAGATCTGCTATATATACTTTACTAATAAGCAAGTTTTATATTTAATTTTAAGTGGTACTCATTCGGTAGTTAATTTAGTTAGCTCTGCGCTAATAATTTGCTTAGGAAGCTGCTTAATAGCATTAGGTCCTATATAGCTAAGTATTTTATACTATCTTATAGCTGTAGCTCTAATTAGTTTATGGGCTATGTGGCTTAGCTAGTACCTCTTAGAGGTTAAGAATATTAATTAAGTTAAATCTAGGGTACTTATAGGCTCTCTATATATTAGTGCCTAGTGGCCCCCTAGTTGTTTTGCATAGCATACCATTTCGCCAGTTACTAGATAATAGAGTAAGTTTCGTCCTAAGTTAAAATGGACATCGTTATTAGTAGCTCTTAAGAGTGCTACTATATAGGATAGCTTTATTTTTAACTTCCTAGTAAGTGTATTAATAGTAATGGTTACTATTCCGTAAGCTTATTTTTTTTTAAATTTCCGCTAGTAATTAGGTAGTTGTCTTCTATAGCTAGGTAGAAGAAGGTAAAGTCTTCTTTATTATTATAGACGTGGGTATCTATACCAGAGTTAAGTATCTAGGTATTCTAGAGTTTAATAGGAATTTAACTAGTACTAAATACAGCAGTATAGCTAGTTGGTATAGTAGAAACTGGGGTTTTAGAATTAAAATTAATTATAAATTCTATATTCTTCTAATTATTCTCCTTTACTTCCTAATCTCTTTTTTAAATCCGTTTAACAACGCGCTTAATCTAAGGTATAGATAAGATTGTTTCATCTATTTTCTTTTAAATATTTGCCCTTGGTCTCTATCCTTAAAGGCGCTTGTATTTAGCAATATAGTAGCAGTTACTAAATTGATATATAAGGCTGTATATGCATTTCTTATGCCATCTTAAATTTAAATTAGAATTGCTGTTGGAGTCTAAATTGAAATTAGAATTGGAATTGTTTTAAAGGGTTGTAAATGTAGAGTTATTGGCCGGCGAGGTAGACGATGTTTGCTGCATGCGGTAGTGCTCCTTAAATTCTTTAATAAGATTAATAATAGATAGGGCCTCTTTGTCCTTCCGTTCTTTTTAAATAAGATCTACTTCTAGTGCTCCTACAAAGCTAGAAGAGATAGGTTTAATTGCTTATATAAAATTGTAGTGTGGTCTAAATCCCTAGACGTCTAATAGCTCTAATTGCTCTACTAGCTTATAGACGTTCCTCCAGCTATTTAACCATTTATTAATGCTCTGCTTTTTATTATAGGCTTTTAAAGCCGTATATTAATTAAGGATATTATACTTTTAACCTAAGGTAGTAGGGGCTAGTGTTTTCTTAAGTGCTTAAAGCCGTTTATATACCATGTCAAGGCCGTTAATAAGTAGAAGGTAGGCTACCGATATTAATTAAATAATATAGTTGCTAACATTACTTATAGCCTGCTCTCTCTTTTGGTGTATACGTAGATCGTCCTTATACTCTACATAGATTTAGTTATATGCGGTGAGGTAGGTTTGGTCTAGCTGTGCTATTAATATAGCTATAGGAAGTACGTCCGCAGGTATCCCATGCGCTGTTGAGAAAGGTCGTTTGGTAAGCGAACCAGCCAGATTTGGCGCAGTTTGGCAAAATGAAACTGTAGATTTGAAATGCAATATCGTGATAATAAAGCTCGAATTTGGTATATATTTATATTGGTTAGGTTGAACAAAATTTGCGTTATTGGAAGAACGTTTATATCTTTTTGTGGTAGTTTAATTGAAGTAGATAGCTATCTAGATATTACGGTTGAGATAATTTTGACATTTTGGTGTTCGCGCACAGGCCACATTTCCTAAACGACCTCAACGGCGCATGGGATAGGTCGCTTTAGTAGTTCTAGGCTTGGAAGCCCGTCTTTCTTCTTCAATGGGTTAATATACTGCTATACCTTATTGGTTTTAGCAGTATCTTAAACAATAAAGAACCATTAAAGCTAATTAGATGGCTTGCTAAGAATGAGGTTAATTTTAGATAAAGACTTGTTCGTATTAGTTGTTATTTTTAGAATTTTAATAGATTAGGCAGGGTCTAGGTTAGCGTCTTGGCGAAACCTTATTTTAACGTTTTTAATTTATCAGTTTATTTGTCAGTCGGGTACATTTATCGGTCGTCTGTTTATTTGGTAGGTAAAGAAGCTTAAGACACTGCAAAGGTGGTAGAAGTAGTGACTTCTTAAATAAGGTAGTATTTAATTGGTTAGCAGGTGGTGCAATCCGGGCTTATAACTGTAAGCTTTGCAGTGTGGGAGAATTGAGTGAACGACTTGATTTTGAATGTAGCTCTAAAGTCTCTATATATACACGAGGTGGGTAGCAAGAGGATAACGTCGATGCCGACAACAGCCGCAGTAGACGACGTAATAGAAATGAGTAGTAAAACATATGATGTCAAGAAACAGGTAATGGAAATAAGTAGTGAGATATACGATGGCAAAAAGGCACGGTAGTGCGTCATAAGGTGATATTTGGCATGGTATCGGTAGTCGGTTACACTCGGGCGGGTGGTCTTTGTTAGTAAGAAGCCATGCCCAATCATTATTGTCATTGTTACTATAGGTATTGACGTCGGTTAAGTCTGTGCTGGAACTAGCTTCGTCAGTTTTCGAATCTACGTATTCGCTCTCCTCGGACGAAGAGTATTTGTCTGATAGGTATCGTCGCATATTAAAAGGAGGGTTGGTGCGATGCTGCTATTGATAAATGCTTGAAGATGAGCGAGGTGGACGGTAAGCAGAACAGGCAGGTCCAGCGGGAGAAGAGAAGATGGGTAGCTACTCGTGGTCGACGAGCCATTTTAAGTATGCTGGCCAGCCAGATTTAGAGGGGCCATTTTGGCGCCTAATGGTGACAGAAGCGAAGACAGTTTGCCGGAGTCTGAAGGTATGCAAGTGTGCGGCGTACCTAGGCGTACCTTAGCGTTAAAAAAGGCCAAGGGTGCCTTGCTCTGTTGCTGACATTGTTTGCGCCTGGGCTAGGCCAATACAGGCAATCCGGACAACCTTAGCGCTCGGGCCACCAGCCGCAGGTTTTAGGGTTTTTTCGGGCAAATTGGCCTCAGAAAACGGCGTCACAAACGGCTAAAAACGGCGGCCAAGTCGCCGTCTAATTGTTTAAGGAAGTAACTTAGCGTTATATATAAGTGTAATTATACTACTCCTTCTAGCTATAATAGGTGCCCTAAGGTATCTATTATAGATCTATATAGGTTTTATATATATTAGCTAGCGTTTTTTATAAAATTATAGAGGTCTAATAATCTTAATAACGCCTTTTTTTTTTATAAAAATAATTATAAGACCTAAAAATACCTGAGTAATAAAAATAATATATTCTAAAAGCCTAGGTTCTATTATATAATTAATAAACTTTAGGAAATAATATAAAATATCCGTGGCCGTCGTAGCTTCGCCTTGACCACCCAAATCGCCAGGACACCTCAATCGCCACACCAAAAATTAGAAAATTTACACTTTAATATCTTAACAACCACTAAATAATAAATTCTAATAATTTGGATTTAGGCTTTTTATATATACTTTATAGCTTTTATTAAAGTTATAAAATAAATAATTTAGTAGTTTTTAAGATATTAAAATTTGGGGGCTAAAATAAGGCTCAAATATTATATCTTTAAAACTATTAAACTATTTATTATACAACTTTAATAAAAGTTATAGAGTATATATAAAAAGCCTAAATCCAAATTATTAGAATTTATTATTTAGTGGTTGTTAAGATATTAAAGTATAAATTGTCTAATTTTTGGTGTGGCGATTGAGGTGTCCTGGCGATTTGGGTGGTCAAGGCGAAGCTACGAAGGCCACGGATAATGGTGTTGAGTTATTTTAATATCTGTAACTTCTGCGACGTGGATATTGATGATAAACTTAGCACATCTTGCGATACTCCCTTAGATGTGATTCCAGTGATGCACCACGAACGTGGTTAGTCACCCGCTTGCGGGCCGATTGACTCCGCACCAACGGAATCACGTCTGAGCTTGCTGAGGTAATCAACCTCACTCCGACCGTCGATCCCATGAACGCAACTTCGTGACGCTATCTCAGCTGCCTTTCCGCGCTCAACCCTCTCACCGCCAGCTGTGCTTGTAGCACAATCCCCCAATTATGACTCTCAACTACTACATCAATAGTAAGTTTAATTTCTCCAAGATGATGCGCCTTCCTGACCTCGCTGCCTTTAGAAAAAGTCCTGGTCATAACAGCCGACGGTCGCACGCTCACAGGAACACTGTTGTCTTGCGACCAGCTCACTAACCTCGTCCTAAGCCGCACTATTGAGCGCGTTATACGCCCTGCGGATGATCCGGAGACCAGCTCAGAGGTTGAGCATGGATTATATCTGATACGAGGAGACAACGTAGTGGTGTTAGGTCTAGTAGATGAGGAGCTAGATGCAAGCATTGATTGGACCAATGTAAGAGGGAGCGTGATAGGGGGAACGAAGCACGTATGATGCAAGGGACGTCTGGCTGGTTTATTGGCCTGGTTAGGACAACTGCAGGCAAGATAAGAATACAAATGAGATCATGAGCAAGAATAAGCCTCTCATCTCAACACAACCAGGCATAACTGCGTAGAGATGGTTGCTAAGGAGGAAGAGCTGCCTTCCTTCGCAGGCGGAAGACTATAAGACGGGAGGAAATACTCCACGTTACTGCGCCTGCTGGGATAATGTTGAAAAGTATGTCTCTTCAAGCAATATCCTTTGTTTACCCGAATAACAGTCTTCGTCCCCCCCGCAGAATTTCGGCTTCCTCTTTTGGATTGGCCACTACTTTAGGTTACCCAGCCTCGCACTACTTGCACTACAAAAGCGTTATGGCCCACTGAGAGACAGGCATATTACAACTACTTCCGCAGGTCTATACGCGTCTCATAGAGGAAACCGTTGTCCTATTAGTTACAAGCGTATCGAACCACTTCCCCAAGCTAGACGATTGGTTTTGAAAATGCCATCACTTGCATCGAAGTCATTCGTACATTATCTTACTACATCAATATGGCAGTTTTATGCCTGTGGAGCTGCATTTACTCCATCCGTGACTGCCATAGCAGCTACTCACACCAACGCCCAATAAATGCTAACATCATATCTATACCTGAGCTTCCTGGCACTCAGTCTACTGAATCTGATGCCCCATGCCCATCTTTGTCCCCACAATAGCCTTATGATCCGCTGGGTTGGCCGCCGCCTCAAACAACACGCTCACAGGCTCTTTGTTGAGCTTCATGTACGTGCCTTTGAAAGCTAAATAGCTCAGCCTCGTGACGTCTTCCTCGCCATCGCTAAAATTATCCTCGAAAAACAACCCCAACCATCGAGTAGTGTTGAACAGTGCTCGACGAACGGGGAATTCTTGTACCTCCGATGTCTGCGCGAGATCGAATTTCTGGGTTGGGGCGAGCTCAGTGGCGGTGCTGAAGTCAAGATCCGGCGCGTTGATAAAGACTTTGAGGGTCTTGGGGGCGGCGGGGGAGAGAGATGAGCGGAGGAGGATGCTGTGAAGGCGGACTTGGCCTGTGAAACTAGCGTTAAATGTTAGTGGAGTTCCTGATCAGGATACTAAAGAGAAGTTTATATGTGAAGAAGCTGGAGAGCCAAGGCAGTGGCTCTGAGGACGACCTACGGCACGATCATCAGTATCTGCTCATCTGCAGCACTCTTGAGCTCCGGCTCGGGGTCCATCCGCTGCGCCCACGTCTTCTGGCATATTGCGCGCCCTGAGGCTGAATCTTCCTCGTTCAAAGTGAGCAGGGCGCTGAAGTCGATTTGCTCGTAGAGGAGATTTTGCAGGGCGGGCGTGATGTCGTCCGAGTGGTCATGAGCTTCGGCATGCTCGTGGTCGTGCCCACCGTGGCCGTGGTCGTGATGATGGGACATGATTCTGGATAGGAGACGATGGATCTAGATATCCGGGTTCGAGTATTTATTCTTCGCTGGTTGGATTGCTTGCTGTTCTAGACAGCTGAGGTATATCTCTTACATGATGTGCGGAGGTGAAAGAAGTTAAGAGTGACGATCTTGGGAAACGAGGATGTCACGATTCTCCTCCTGCTATCTAGGTATTTATTTCCTAAGCCAAGTCCAAGACATGAGGTCACAATCAGTCATATTCAGGAATATGACCGTAGCTACTTTGAAGTAATTGTTGAATATTCTGTCCTAAAAGTAAGTGCTAGCCGGACAAATCAAATATGACACAAGTCTCTTAAAGACTACAATGACCACCTGAAAATGGCAAATATCCTTCAACCAACCCAAATGTAGTATAAAACGCCGTCGCTAGAATGCAGCAAATAATAACCCGGAAGAGCGAGGTATATCACGCGAGCAGAGGTTGAGCAGCTTGCTCTTCAGCTTGTTCGCGAGCTCTTCTCCGAGCCCTTTCCCGCGGTGTTACCTCCTTGACTTTCTGGCTTTCTTCCGGCATCTTGGTTGGTGCGTCTGGCAGCTTAACACCGGAAACTTCTGCTTCCAGGGCATCTAATTCGTCCTCCACTTCATCCTCGTCCTGATTTGACATTCGCCCTCCAAGCATCTCACTTACCTCCTATTAACAGAGTCAGATCAGTATAGGCCCAAAAAATTCAGCACGTATGCTTAAACATACCCTCTGATACGCTTGGGCTTCCTCCGACTCTCCCAAGAGTCTCTCCACGTTCTCTATACCACCCATCTCCCTATGTATTTCCTTCAGAACAGCAGTGCCCTGTTGCAGGCCAAACAGCACATCTTTCTGGACCAGTGCGAACTCGACATCGCTAGTTAGGATCTCGAGTTGCGCCAGTTGCGCGTCCGTCTTCACTAGGAGTGATTCTTGGTACTTCTTGCGCCGTAAAGCCAGGAGAGCTTTCTTCTTGTCACCTCTCTGGAGGCACTCTTTCGCGATTTCCTTTTCGCGGTCTGTAATTACAGTAATCCTCTTCTGATATTGGTGCAGCTTGTCGCGCTGGTTCTTCATATCAAGGATAGCCCTGAAAGTCACAATTTAGATATGTCTGAATAGATTTAAGTAATGCTAACTTACTTGTCTTGTGCTGAAATTTTCTGAGAGCTGCCCGAATTTCCCATTTTGAGCTTCTGCTTGTCGCCATGAGAATCAATCGTGTGCCTTGGATAAGTTGACTAGTGTGACGCCGCCAAGCATATTATCGATGAGGGTAAGGCTTGGCAGGCATTTCTCGTTTGCCTATTTTCGTCTTAACAATTTTAGCCATCTCATCCTTGGAGAAGAGCACTGCACCTTCGGCAACCGCTGTGAGTGGGAGAGATGCCATCACGGCGGAGATTGACACTTCGTCAAGGCCTGGATAAAGAGGTCTATCAGGTTGTGCGAAAATATTTGGATGAACAGCCAGAAAGCGTTAAAAAGGTTAAGGTTTATACGGTATACGATTGGATCAAAAATTCGAATTCAAGTCTGAAGAGGAAACCAAAAAACCTACTTGAAGATAGCATCGGGCGTGTACTCACGGTTCTTCAAGAAGATGCGAGTGAGGAAGAACTCGAATCTATAGAAGGAGATTTCGGAAGCGGTGAAGAGCAGCAAAAAGTGCCAGACTCATCGGATCTCATGAACAAGCACATCATAGGTTCTTGGGCGTCGTCCGGGACCTCAATTCCAGTGGTCAATGGCGAAAACCCCAAAAAACGAGACGGTCCTCGGCCCGTGAATGGAGAGCGGGAAAGCAAGAAGCAGAAGAGAGCCGATGGAAGAGAAGGAGAGAAGGCCACAAAGATTGATACGACGCCTCCAAATTACGTACGACTTGAGGATGTGGGTGGAGTTGATTCAATCAAACGGGAGCTGAAAGACCATCTGGTACTTCCGTTGCTGTGTCCTGAGGAATATGTGAAGCGCAAGATTCCAATACCCAGAGGAATTCTTTTGCATGGACCTCCCGGATGTGGTAAAACCGTTATATCAAGAGCCTTTGCAGCAAAACTAGGTGTTCCATTCATCGAAATTCTTGGGCCTTCAGTAGTCTCGGGAATGTCTGGGGAGTCAGAAAAGCAGATTCGGGAGCATTTTGAAAAAGCAAAGGAGGTAGCACCATGCCTAATATTTATCGATGAGATCGATGTCATTGCACCCAAGCGCGATACTGCTCATAGTCAGATGGAAAAGAGGATTGTTGCACAATTACTGATTTCAATGGATGGGCTGGCTATGGAAGCAAACGATGGCAAACCTGTTATTGTTTTGGCTGCGACAAATCGACCCGATAGCTTGGACCCTGCTCTGCGGAGAGGTGGACGGTTCGATACAGAAATCAATATGGGAGTTCCGAATGAATCCATGAGAGAACTCATCCTTCGAGCACAGACACGAGACACCCATATGGCTCCGGATGTGGATTATGCAAAATTGGCGAAGATGACTGCTGGATTCGTCGGTGCGGACCTTAGAGATCTCGTGGGGAAGGCAGGAACATGGTCTATGGATCAGTATCGCGAAGCACTAGAGAAACAATCTGTTGAAACGGAAACGGAAATGGAAATCGATGATGTAGCGGGTTCGACGAAGCCTTCGGACATGGACCGGTCAATAAGTCGGCTAATCAACCGCGTTAGAGATAAAGACAGAGAACGGCCTATTGGATTCGGAGACACGGCTATTACGATGGAGGCGTTCGAAGCGGTTCTCCCGGGTATTCAGCCATCATCCAAACGAGAAGGTTTTGCAACAGTTCCCGATACCACTTGGGCAGATGTGGGGGCTTTGGATTCTGTTAGGGACGAACTACAAACCGCCATTGTGGAGCCGATCAAGAACCCACAACGGTACAAGAAAGTGGGCATTTCAGCGCCGACAGGAGTACTTCTTTGGGGACCACCAGGATGCGGCAAGACCTTACTTGCCAAAGCTGTTGCAGCGGAGTCAAAGGCCAACTTTATCAGCGTCAAAGGGCCAGAGCTCCTCAACAAGGTATATTATATTCTCCTACCGCTCTTTTTAATTATTTCCACTAACCCAGATATGTAGTATGTTGGCGAGTCAGAACGCGCTGTGCGGCAGGTCTTTATGCGCGCACGTTCTTCCATCCCCTGCGTTATCTTCTTTGATGAATTGGATGCCTTGGTTCCTCGCCGAAACGAAGCGCTTTCCGAAGCATCTGCTCGAGTGGTCAATACTTTACTTACTGAGCTCGATGGCCTCAGCACTAGAGAAGGCATCTACCTCATCGCAGCTACCAATCGCCCAGACATCATCGATGATGCAATGCTACGACCAGGCCGTCTAGAAACATTGCTCTACGTGGGACTTCCTGCAGCTGACGAGCGTGTGGAGATTCTAAGAGCGCTCATCAAGAAGACACCCATCGACCCTGCGCTGGCTTCCGTTGGTAGCGCATGCAATAATTTCAGTGGTGCGGATCTTGGTAGCCTCCTCCGCAAAGCGGGTCAACATGCTCTTAAACGGGGCTCGGATAACGTGGAACCCAGCGACTTTTTAGAAGCTATGAAACATGTGAAGCCAAGTGTGGGAGATTTAGTCAGGTACGAAAAGCTCAAGAAGAAATTCGCTACTGAGCTATAGGCTTGAGAGGTAGGTGAAATCCTTGTGGAGCTGAACCATGTCAAATGTACCATTCCTTCTTGGTTTTGTTAGTCTTTCATTTCATGTACTCATTGTTCTCTCTGTCACGGATTTAGCGCCTTCATATGGCTTCGCGAGGCTTTATGAGAGGAGCCACACCTTCTGGGTAAGAACAATCCAGAATGTCCAAGTAAACTCCACCTGAATGATTTCATGTAATTGAACCTCATAGGAGGAGAGTTTGAAGCTTCCCAAGACTTCCAGTCCATTACTAGTTCAGTCATCCTCCGAAATTCATTCCGATTCCTTATCCGAACAATCAACCGTGCCATTAAGAGATGACCTCAGCTCTCTGGCCTGACACTATCCTTCGTGCTCTCATTCAGCAATAATCAAACAAGTTTCCAATCTTGATCCAAGCCCGCATTCAGGAGGACTTTTTCCCAGTCAACTGCACCGTATCTCCTCGTTTTCTGATACATTCGTAGCAGTTCCAACTCTGCTGGTTGTCTCTGAATTTTTCGGTAAAAAGAGCGCAAGCTTTAGCATTTTCGGGTTTCCGGCCCTCTTTCTTAATCTCCTTGCAGTACTCCCATTGCCAGAACCTAGTGTGATTGCATTGCCGGAATTTGTAATGCCATTCAGTGCACATGATATCGTACGTCGAAACTAGAGTTCTAGACAATCGGTGAGGTGAGTTTTAGACCACGCTATGAGGACTTTGAGATGGAGAGGATGGGTTCTACGGAGTCTGAGGAGCCTGAGGAGTCAGCGGAATCAGTGGAGTTGATTTTGTTGATCTAGCCAGCCAGTTCGGATTTGTTCCTATTCGGTCCGTCAGTCAGTGACTTGCAGTGACTGGTTCTTACGTCTCCCTGGGAATGTGAAGGTGTGGATTAGTAATTACTATGTCCTTGTTCTTGTTTTTATCCTCATCCTTGCTATCATCATCTTTCTCTTCTCCGTACTTATCCTTATCACCCTTATCAACCCTGCTGTCTTCTCCCATCTGTTCCTGCTGCTCCTCTACAGCTGCCTATACAACTGTGTCTTCCTACAACTACCACAGAGTGGTTCGAATGAGTACAGCTCAACCGGCGTGTCCCTGAGCCTTACGCATCCCGGAGCCGGGATGCCGCGCTCGCGTTGGCTCCGATCGCAGTGCGGTATCCCGTCGCAGTACGAGTATCCGCGCGGGAGAACGTGCTCACAAGGGTATGGTGTAACGTATCGGATGCACATGCTGTTGTTTCAGGTGGGGTCCGTGGTTTGTATGTAATATTAATAAATCTGGGCTTTTTAGAGCTGGAATTCTTGTGTGAGATAGAGATAGAGAGAAAGAGAGGAGATCACTCCCTCCTGTTAGTCAATCATCAGTGTTATATTCCACTGACGCCATGCCCTCAATCCCCAGCCGACCCACCGCTCCTCCCAGCTCATTCCAGCATCCCTTCTGAGCCCCTGTCCTCCACACAAGCTACACCGCAAACCCAAACTCCCTGACCGACCTTGCACCCTTTTTAGCGTCGAGACGCACACCTCACCCCAACAGACGATCAAGCATATAGCAAATGACAACAGCGAAGCGGCCTGAAAGCCAGCACTAGCATTCTATGAATACATCTATCAAGAAACTACGCTGCAAAACCGCCGAGGCCCGAAAAAGGGAGAAACGGTAAAGAAATAGTAATTCAAAGCCGATCCAAAAGGGTATTCCAGACACATTACACCACCCACTGCCACCGCCACCGCCACTACAAATACGGCGTATCGATATCAAGCCTTCACCTCTTCCCCCCCTTCCCAGCTCCACCACACCCCAACCAAACCAGCCCTACCAACTCTCCCCCATCCCCACATACGCCCCCGCATCAAGCGCCGGAACACTAAACCCATACCCATCCGTCCTGCCCTCGCGATCCTTCGGCGAGATCTCCACCCTCAACGTAACATCGAGGCCATACGCGCCACAAAGCCCCGTCGCGCTCAGCCCCCCCGCCGCGGGATGTCTCGTGCCGGCGCTCAGCTCCCCGCTATGCATCGGCTTGCGCGCGTTCGCCTTCGGGGCCAACGGGGCGGAGGTGGGGGCGCCGTAGACGAGGCCCTGGGGCGCTTCGGTGGCGGCGGTGGTGGTGTCGCCGTTTGCGGTGGTGGTGATGGTAGCAGTGGGGGTAGGAGCGGGGGCAGAGGACGCGGCGGAGGAGGGGTCCGGATGCGACTCGGCGATGATGGCGTAGTTGCGGCTGGGCATCGTGGCATGATTTCTGTCCGCCGTCTTGCGCTCGACCTTGGGGCCATTCGGCGCACTCGCACCCGCACCGTTCGCCTTCTCGCCAGCTCCACGGCCCGGGTCGCGGTCGAACAGCTCGAGTAGCGTCTCGTCGGTGTCGTGGTCGAGGTGGTGGATCTTGTTGCGGCGCGCCAGCAGGTTCGCGACGGCCTGCGGCGGCGGCTTGTTCGTGATGGCCGAGCTGATGATGTTGGGCATGTAGCGCCAGTCGCGCTCGGCGGGGATGCCGATCTTCGGGTTCGAGTAGAAGCGCCCGATCGCCGCGAGGTGCACGTCGCCGCCCAGGATCGTGATGCGCACCGAGTGCTTCTTCGCCAGCGCTTGCAGCTTCAGGATCAGCTCTTTACGCTCGTGCTTGTGCTGGTGCGCCGTGTAGTGGTCGTCCAGGTCGTCGAGGAGGTCAACGTTGCCGTCGAAGTGGTTGAAGAAGCCACCCGCGAGGCCGAAGCGCTTGTTTAGGAAGCGGATCGGGCCGATGATTGGGGAGGTGAAGATATTCTCGAGCCATTGGAGGCGCGGATACGCGATTGGGACGCCCAGAAGTAGGATGAGGTGCTTGATTTCCTTGTTGGCGGTGAACTCGGCTGTTAGCCGGTTGAATATCAAATCGTATGTCTCTGGGTAATTTATCTGATGTCGGGTGCGTTCTGTTCGCGCATCGATGCCGCAGAAAGCGACGCGAGCACCGAGTTGGCAGTAGAGACTGCGGCTACGCTCTTCAACATATGGCCCGGGCTTCGGTCCGACGATAAATGATGGGTCTACGACGTCCTCATTCATTACGAACGTACTCTGCATTTGGACTGGGTCAGCGGGGGTACCGTCGGCGTCTGGGTTTACCGTCTTCGGTGCATCTGTAGTGAACGTGCTCTTTGGTGGGGGAGTGTGGTGTTGGAATAGAAGATAGTATTTATGCGCCACGCCGCCAATGCCACGGAATACGGCACATCTCATAAAATGGTCCGTGTAGGAGCCGAAACCATCTATGATGTCGTGGTCGTCCCAGATGTTTAGCTGTGGGATTTGTCCGTTCGCGCTGGAGAAGGGTTTTGTGCCATACCAACGCACATAGTTGTCGAAATAGTATTCATCGCATTTGGCACGCAGATCTTCATTGAAAGGGAACTCCCGGCGTTTTTTAGGGTTCCCAATATCCGTCCAGGAGCGAAGCGGGCCCTCAACTCGCACGCCGTCATTATATATCTGGTCACCCCCACCGATCATGGCATGGAAAGGCTTCTGCTCGTGCATCCGAAGTACATCGTTCCAGAGAGCAGGGCCAGACCAAGCATCCACATCAGTACCCACGCTGAAGCCATTACATGAATGGAAAAGGATCCTCATGGACTGGGAAATAGACGGGACGACGAATACTTGTGTGTCCTTCTTCTCCAGCTTCTCCGAAACATACGATAGGTTCTTAACGTGATATTCCCACTTAGCCTCAAATTTCTGAAAGGGCAAATCGATCTGCAATCGCCAGAAAGCCTTTTTGGGGTCCTCGTATAGTTTCTCACCCTTGAAGGTCCTCGACCTGGGATCGGAAAAGACGTCTTTGCCGCCCTCGTTGGCTGCAACAGCACCAAGTGGTTGCAGAGCAAGCTCAGGGTGCATCTGGCCTGGCGTGGTGACGACCAATACGCTTCCATGCCAAGTGGGTGTGCCCGAATTGCCTTTGCTCATCCGCTTATAATTCAACAGGGGTCCACAAATGACCTCGAGCTCCTTTGTTGTACTCATGGCCTGTGGTCTGGTGCCAACGCCATGTATTCCATTCTGCTCATTGTGCGCGACGGCTCCTTGGGTGGCCTTTGGGTGGACTGTAGGGTCGGGGGATGTGCTCAAATCTTGACCGCGGATTGGGATGTCGGTCATTGCAGCAACCACGGCGCCGGTAGTTGTCTGATGGCCATGGGCATCGCGCTGCTCAGACATGTCGTACTAATTGTGCGAAAAATTGGTCATTGACACGGTCTACACTCGGGGTGTTCAAGACGATATTACCAATGTAAAGGAGGGGCGGTGGCTGAGTCCGGGGAGCTGCGCCGCAAGGGAGTGGTGTTTACAGAGAGATGGGAAGCTTGAAAAGGAACGGCCCGTTGGCGGAAAAAAATTGTCGCAAATCAGAAAAGAGAAGTATGAAGGTTATTATGTCCTAGAGATGGAACAAATAAGCCAACAGATCATGCGGATGGATGGAATGGAATGGGCTTGAATGAGGGTCTAAAGGAGCGTTGAAGTTTAAGTGGCTGTTAGAACCAACATTTCAGGGAGCTGCGCGGCGACATGCATCTGCCAAGAGGGCCAAGGGCCGCTAAGTGCTTAGATGGCATGATGATCACCACAGTTTATTTCGCATTTGAATCAGAGAGCGTAGGGGAGAGCAGGAGAGAGCACATCACCATTATTTGGTGTATGGCTCTTTTGGAGTTGGGACAACAAACACGAGGGGAATGGTTGTCCGTAAAGGAATTTATCATCAATCAGAGCGGGCCTTCATTGGCTGCGGGTAGAGAATGCGAGGAACCCTTTGTTTTGCTACGACATCATCTCTGGTCCAAGCTCCATCTCAGTGCCACCTGATGCCGATGCGCCTGGGTCCGATCTCTTGGTGCCGTAAACAAGTGGCTGGCGCGAATATGTGGCGTCGTTCTACGCGTCTATCATCGTCAACCCAAGCGTCCAGCTATCTTTGCATCGCCACTGAGGGCCACGGCTTCACCGACATTTCCACCCACATCCCACCTAAACCCCCAGACTCGAAACGGGAACCAGATCGCTGCTAGGCTATCAATTGGAATTGTCTAGATGCAATGTACAAACTTCTCGCGACCAATTCATGCTCATATCTTGTAGATCATGGAGATATCCCCAAAACGCCGTCCAATGCTATGCTCCCCCAGATGCTGAAATGCGTGTCCCGGTCCCAAAAGCCAGCAGCAATCAAGCCTCTTCCCCATCCTCAGGCAGCACATCCTCCGCACTTAGCCCCATCTCCTGCGCCACCCTCCTCACTACACCCTTCAGCGCCTTGCACGCGGGACTATCAGGATACGCATCCAAGAAGCTCTCCCCATAATCGCACGCCATGCCAATCCTAGGATCCAGCGGCACGGCGCCGAGGAACGGGATGCCCTGTGTCTCCGCCAACTTCCTCGCGCCGCCGGTACTGGCCCTAAAGATCTGACTCTCGTGCTTACACCCGGGACACACGAAGCCTGACATGTTCTCCACGATCCCCAGAATCCTGATGCTCGCCTTGCGGCAGAAATCCACCTCCTTCCGCACATCCAGCAGACTAACCTCCTGCGGCGTGGTAACCAGCACCGCCCCGTCAACCCCGGCCTCCTTCAAAAGGCCATTCACGCTCAGATGCTCATCGCTCGTCCCAGGCGGCGTGTCGACGACCAAGAAATCCAGCTCACCCCACTCCACATCCTTCAAAAACGTCTTGATGAGCCCGTTCTTCTTCGGCCCGCGCCAGATGACCGCGTCGTCCCGATTCGGCAGCATGAACTGCACGCTCATGACCCCCAAATTGTCCGTCACCCACACGGGGCTCCACCCCCCGGCACTGACGTGGATCGTCTCCTCCTCAACCCCCATCATCTTCGGGATCGACGGCCCGCAGATATCCGTGTCCATGAGCCCGACCGTCGCCGCCGGGTTGCTGGCGAAGCCGTGCGCCAGCATCGTCGAGAACGTCGACTTGCCCACCCCGCCTTTGCCCGACAGCACGAGCAGCTTGCGCTTCACGCCCGCGAGCCGCGCCGTGATGAGCGGGATGTCCGGGTCTGGCCCTTTGGGCGCCGAGGCGCAGATTTGCTGGTTCGGGCATCCGGCGCACGCGTCGCCTTTACCGGCTTGGAGGGACTCGGGCCCGGGACAGTGCTCTAGAGTGAAAGTGTGAGTGTCGTGTAGCTAGATTGTAGAAAGGGAGCAAAGGGTGCTGCGTACCTGGCTCTGGCGCCACCAGATTCGGGGCAGCTTTGAGAGGCGCCTCGAAGTCGATCTGGGTAGATTCTTCCAGCGAGGGTGCCATGGTGTGAGAAGGTGTTGGTAGGTAGGAGGAAAATAATTGCGAGAAAGTGGGAGGGACTGGGAGAGTGTCGTAATCGATCTTGCATAGGGCTAAAAGTCTTGGCGATTTTGCCCCTCCCTTTTGTGAGCCTGGCGGAAGAACTGAACGCCACGAGACCCCTTTCTAATTATTGTGACAGTTGAGTTTTTATTTCATTCTATATCATGCAATTCTATTTATGTTCGTGAGTACCACATTATTTCGTGAAACTCATTTCCAATAACCTAAACCGACCATCATGTCTATGTCACTCTACTTTCGCAGTTTCATCATCACATATGGGATCTCTACATCCTCGCCTGTTTGATCCTCAGCAGTGATCTCGAAGATGACATTCTTCTGGTGGTCTGGAATTGGCTTCCTGCTGATGGTCTCAACGAGGTCGCTCAGCCTAATCAGTTGTTAGCATCATGGTAAAAATCAAACGAGCAAACGGGTACTTACTTGAGCGGGAGCCTGTCCTTCAATTTGGCCGCTGGGTAGAAACTGGCATAAAGCAAGCTAACCCCGGAGCTGATCATTTGGATATCCAAGCCCTTTGTCTTGAAGTCCTCAACGAACTGCTTCAGAGTGACGTTTTCGACCTCGAATCGATCCCATAGCTTGTCAATCTCGACCTCGCCGTCAACTCCCATATATTTACCCTTAGGGCTAGCAATAGGCTCGCTAAAGCCAAAGAACGGAAGCGCTAAGTTGACGAAGCCGTTCTTATACTGCTCGATATCCTTCTTGCCATCGATGATCTTGTATAGTTCGAGGTTGACAAGACCTGTCACCAGCGCAGTCGTAGTTGCGATAGCAGGAATGATCTTTCCGGCAATGAACTTGGTCTTGTGTCGATCAGCTTGCGCAATCTTGTAATTCTCAGCACGCAAGTTGCTGGCTGCCGTGATGAAGTCGATGTGGTGATTCGTGTCATCGTCCTTCTCAAACTCCACAACCTCAAGCTTGAAACCAGCAAGGGACTTTGGCGGAGGGAGCGACCTGGCTACCTTCGATAGCTGCTCGTTATCATCCATGCCCGACTGCTGCGCGTTCGGGTCCGGGTCGCTATCACTAGCCTGGATCCTAACTCCGGGATCTGGCTTGAAGTCAGGAATGATCATATCATTAAGAACCTCTAGATAATGCTCCTTAGTCACGCCCTTGGAGTTGATGTTGTAGTTGAATGCATGGAGATTTGCTGCCGCCTCGACGAAGGTGAAATGAGTAGGATTTGTTGGGTCGAACTTGAGTGGATCTGGCGCACGCTTCGGCCCGCTCCAGAAGGGCTGTCCACTGGACGTGGCAGAGTCCTTCGGGAAGTTGTATAGTAACTGCTGAATGGCATTGTTGTATTGCTTTTCGAATTGGTAGCGCCCCCAGGTGATGCAGTCATCAAATGTCAAAGGCTTCTCCGTAACCAGGAAGTCACGAAGAGTCTCCAGCGTTTGTTTTTCGTTTCCGGATTGTTTGAGTGCAGACTGGAGGTAGTTTGGTTGCGTCAAGTAGAGATTCACTACCTCTGGAGGTCCAACGAAGAATGAGTGGAACAAGTCTTTGGCCCAAGCAATGGTGTGTTCGATGCGATTGGGAAAGCTCCTGAGAGTGCACATAGGGAAAGACTGCTCTGGGGGATCTTGTGATGATGAGTAAGACTCAGTGATGTTTGGTAGGACAACCTGGGTATTGCCCTTTGTGCCAAGGGTACCACTATCCAGCAGAGATTTCCGGAAGAAGACGCATCGTCGATCAACATATGTCCTAGCCTCGACATTGTCCAATGCATTAGTAACAGAGTCCAACTCTTCCCAAAAGTTTTCATTGAAGACGTGCTCAGTATCCTGCCCAACTTTGTCTTGCAGTGTAAGAATCTTTCCTTTTAGGTCAGGGTTCATGGCCTGCACTGCCTCAGCAGCGCATTCGCTCTTTAACTTCCCGACGTCTTTTGGCCTGAAGAGGAACTGTCTGTTCAGATTGCTCTTTTCAATGTTGTCGTTATCCGTCACAGTAATCTTTCCACTTGGACCTGTGGCTAGGCCGATCATGGCCCAATTCTTCAACATCTCACACCCGATGGCACCAGCGCCGACCAGGAACTCCTTCATATTAGAAATCTTTTCTTGGAAACCCTTCCCGAAGACCGCGATCTGGCCGTCATAGCGGGTGCCAAGCGGTTTGCAGATCTCTTCGGAACGCTGAACCGACTCGGGCAAAGATTCAAGGGAGTCGAAGTAAAGCCACTGAACGATAGGGTGGAATTTGCCGGAGACGGATTTGAGAACCTCTTGTGCTGCTAAACCGCCGAAAAAGGCGGCCATAGGGGTGAGGTCACCACGTGCTTGGTAACTGAGCTCTTTGATGAGCTTCTCGTCAAGCTCGACTTTCTCGTCACCTTGACTGGCAAGGCCTTCTGCAAGCTTCAAGACCTCAGCCGCATCGGATTCGTTGTGGGCTCTGGGAAGCTCTCCGTCGTGTTGTTCTGCAAAAGCATGGAGAGCCTGGAACCCAACGTGTAACTGTTGGGGCCGATCAAACTTCGCAAAATCTGAGATAAGGAGCTCTGGCTTCGCCAACTGTTTGCCCAAAGGTTCAAAGTCGATGAACTTTGGCATCTTGACCTGTGTATAGAGACCACCGCGCTTATACTCGCCAAGGCCGGAAACGTCGCCTATGGAGAACGTGTACGGGCCCTTAACTTGGATTTTACGAGGTGCGCAATCGTTAAGATCTTCCATACCCTGAACTTCGGAGAAAGTCACATAATCACCATCCTCCAACCCATGCCTGGTCTCGTCAAGCGCCGATACTAGACCATCAGAGTCAACATCGGCTACGATACCGCTAAGCACGTTCTCTCCTGTGGGATCGCCGCAAGTAAAGTTCTTGCCAAAATCCGTGAAGATCGATCCAAACAACCCAAATGTATCCGCAATAACAACGAAGGTACCATTTTCGTGACAGTAATCTGCGATTTTGAGCTGGTCCTTCAGAGGCGTGTCAGTGAGCACCACAACCTGGAACTGCTTCAACTCGCTTAGGTTAGAGGTTAAATCCGCGGCGTGATATTCTCGAACAGGTGTGTATGGGTTCAGCTCCGACACTCGTGGTACTGTAACGCTTGCCCGGGGTTTTCCCACATCTTCAGGGTGTAAGAAAAACTGAGAAGAGAGGTCTGCGATAACTGTAGGTTTAGGGTCGAAGAGAGTAAGGGATTTAACGCCAGCGAGCGCGATGTTCTTGGCAATTTCAACACCGAGTCCGCGGAGTCCAGCAACAAGTATGTTGGAGGACCCCATTCGTTTCATCGCCTCATGCCCAAGCACATAGAGTTGCCTACTGTATAAGGATTCGTCGATTTCTCCGTCGGCAGCTCGGAGCTGCTCAGCGGCAGCAGCAGGGCTGTCGACCTGCATACTGATGTCCTGCGAATATTCCGTGAGTACTCGGAAAGTGATTATAGTTATTGAGTGCTGAGTAGAGAGCACAGAAGTATGCAGATAAGTGTGATTTGTGGAAGGCAGAGGACCGGAAAGCTGGGGTATATATATACGTGCTGGGCAGTGAAGGAGCACAGCTCTGTTAGAGGGGAGGCAACATACTGTCATGGCTTTCTTGTGTGGACGACCGAGGTCCTCACCAGACAGCCTTCTTTTCCCCAGCTTGCCTACTTCCGCGGGATTCTAAAGAGGTATGAATCGTGGCAATGGAACTGACCAAGTAGTGGAAGGCTAACGTCGGAAAGACGTCGAGAGAGCTATGAGAGTTTCAAACGACGTGGTAGGTGATATGGCAACCTTTGTGCAACACAAAGGCAAACGTTATGAAAGAATGAAGGTGTAGTGAAGCTGGAGGGTTAGCAGCGGAGAGTTTGAGATGGTGTTGCGCTGACTGATGAATGGAGCTCTCCCGAAACAACGCTAATGACATCCCACCTCTTGGCAGCCTTGCACTGCCACCAGGAACACACGAAAACCACAGCGAGAAGCTTCTGTGTCGGCTTTGCGTCGCTTCGTATTCGACAAAACCGGGCCTTGTGCTCATCTTTCCTATTTTCCAGTGTCCCAAGTCTTACAGTCTTGTGAAGACGTCTTAGCCAGGCAAAATGACATCACCCAAGGATTAAAAATCTTGGAGATAATCACGGGAGAAAATTGGTCAAACGTTCAAACCACTCCAGTGAGCAGAGCATGCTCTAGAAATGTGGCCTGGCTCTGCGTGCAGTCGTCGTATTAGGCTTCGCCACGAACGATTCCTCATAATTGGCTAGCAGAGGTCAAGGGTTGCTAATAGGTTAATCTAATCCAAGCGTCAAAAGAGGCTTTCTCCACAGACTCACTGGTCAACCTCTCTCTTGGTCAGGTATGAGAAGAACGGGAGATTCCACCTAATGAGACTTTCCGGTCATACACTGCTAAGGAAAATACCTCGGAGGGCGATGAGCAGATATGAAGGTCAACATTTAATGCCGCCAAATTCCGGGACCGGGATTGACACAGGTTTTAAAGCTACTACAAGTCAATGCTAAACAATTTAAATCTCCGAATGCTCTAAATACGCTGAAAAGACACTAATATGGCGGCTTTCGAGGCATAGTGGCTTGGCAGTCTGAAGGTAAGCCACCGCACGCATCTCCTCACAGTCTGAGAGCTGGGTGTACTCCATACTATTAAGAGGCATAAGGAGCTCGTCCATGGAGAGGAGGTAGGAAGGCGACGACTTGGTCGCGTCGCGTCGCGTTAACGCAGCAGAAGTCCGGGTATATTATTCTTTAATTTTGGTTACAGGGTAGAGAATTCTTTTCGCGCGAAATGCCGGGTATATAATTCTTTTCCTAGATCTTTATGCTGCTTGCTTTAATACCCAGTCCTCCTATCTACAGTGCCTCACAGTACCTTACAACCCGCGGTGACTGCGCGACGACGTTTTACGATTAATACCATATCTTTGGCAACTCGCGCGTAAATAGGCTATTTTCTAGGCTTCAGCAACTTCAACGACTCTAGCGCGGTATCTATAGCGTATATATTAGGGTGGTGGCGGCCGTGTAGAGATGTCAAATTTGGTGTTGAGCGATCGCTAGGCGGTAAAGCACGGTATCGGAGGTCGGGGTTAGGCTTGGCGTAACCTCGGGTTACGCACGACCCCCCAAGGTCCGCGACATATCGTCCAAATATCACCCCCCCCCTTGGGTGGTGGCCCCTACTTTTCAGACGCGTTTTTGAGGCCTAGGTTAGTACTGGGTTAGTATAGAGGTCCTCGTCGCGCGCCTTTGACCTCATCGTCGCCTCGACAATCCCATTTTCCAACCCTCTGCTGTTCTCGTGCCCGCGCTGGCTCCTGGCTCGCGCGGGGCTTCTAATTTTATATAGAAAGGCCTGCTGTAATTCTAATTCTATAATATAGAGCCCTCTTCTTCTCCTTCTCCATTGATATTTATGCGTTCGGTAGCTTTATTTACCCATGCCGCGCTTACGCGTCTGCCCCCTTACCTCTTGCGGATATGGAGTCTCTTAGGAATCTTCTTACCCTACGGTCTACTACGGAAGCCCCCCTAGCCTTCTCCCCCTATAGCCTCCAGAACGAATTCAAGGCCCAAACAGCACGGCTGCAGGATATTTATAAGGCCTAGCGCTCGAAGAATACTACAAGGGCGTACAAGCCAAAGCAAAAAGAGTGGGAGGACTGATATACGAGACTAGAAGGCAATACAGACAGCGCCCAGGTAACGGAAGATAAGCTTTACTTATTTTTAGAGTAGTAAGTTGTCAATCAAGAATCGCGGGCCGCTGGCTATTAAAAACGGAAGTTAAAACAGAAAGAGATATAGAAAGATGGCGAGCAGGCGAAGAAGAGGCAGAAGATAACCGCAGGAGGGCCGCCAAGGGGAAAGGCAGCCGCAGGGGTAGCCACAGCCGTAGGGGAGAAAGCTATAAAGGAGGAAGAGATGTAGAATAAGAAGGCCCTAGACGCCCTATTTAACGAGACCGTCTGATACTTAGTTGTAAATAGCTACGTCTCCGCTATTACTAAGCTCTACACGTGGTAGTCGGAAGGCAAGACCTTATAGCCGCTATAGGGGGCGAAGCTCTTGGCAGTACTAGACAGTATCCGCCGCGATAAGGACCGGATTTAACGCGTTAACTTTATTAATTAAGGCCTATTTATAATTACTGGCGGCTACAACATCAAAGGGCTTAAAAAGGCGATTACTTAGTGCTAGGAGATAGGCTCTAAGATACTAGGTTTAGTCGAGTCTTACCTTTAAACTACGGCTGAGCATTTATTAGGTTTGTATATTACGGTCTATATAGAGTATTTATAGCTACCGTTTTCTAACCTGTTTCTTAGGCCATACTACCGTTACCTAGGGTAAGAGTAGACGGGACGTTTAGCTTGCTAACCTTGTCCTTATTAAATTAGAGAATAAAGGGCCTAAACTAGACGAGCTAGCGCCATATATAATTATATTAATAATATAGGGGAAGCAGAATTAACACGGCAAGGTTAAGTATATAGGCTATATACGCAATACTGACCCTATCCTCTACCCTCTCTCTGCAATAGCCTTCTACTTCTTTAACCGCTGGGGCAAGGACGGTGCTAAAAGCTTCCCATCCTTTTGGCAGCTAGAGGTGCTAGAGGAGGCCCTCTATTTAAAGATATGGCCTAAGACCAACGTTTAGCTAAAATGTATAGAGACCTACCACCTAGAGAAGGCCAATAATAAGGTTATACGGCTTAACCTTACGGGCTTAGGATTTCTACGCCTCCTTTATATACTTAGGGTAATCCTATTACAGGACTTAGTAATCTTACACAAGCAGTTCCCACTCTACCCCCTATAGAAGGACTCCCTCTTTGGCTATAAGGAGTACCAGAGGTTCGCCATATAGGTAGAAAGCTCGCTGGCCAGCGTAGTTACGCTAGACGAGATAATAATACGGAAATACTGGCCCGCCTATAAGGCCGTAGCTAAGCTAAGACACAAGGCCGCGATCTTAGAGATAAAGGGGGTTTAATTACGCGTGTAGACAATCTTAGAACGCCTTAGCGAGATAGAAAGGTTATTAGCATTATTCACACCTATATAGATCTAGTAAGGGAAGACGGGTATCTAGATAGGGCCTATAGAGTCTATATATCCATCTTTAGACGGCCCCGTACCTATACCTATGTCCGTACCCGTATTTATATCTGTACCCGCGTCCGTTCCTAAACGCGTTAACGGCCAGATTCTGTCTTTAGATAAACCCTCTCCTATATATCCAACCCCTAGAGAGATACTAAGAGGTCCTTAACTATCTACTGCCGCAGAGCCTGCTTAGCCGTCTATTATAACGTCTACTATAACGTTTACTATACCCCTGTAGTAGCTGCCGTAAGCTTCTACTATACCCCCGCTATAGCTGCCGTAAGCTAACGCTTAACCTCTCCCATTTATCCTTGACCTGTAGGCGCCATTAAGGAAATATAAGATGCTTTAGGGCGGTAATTCGGTGTTCCAGCTCTGGGCTGAGTAGACTTTAGGGCTAGTAGGTGGGCCGTTAATTAAAGCTCTCAATCACTACTGGGGGGCACGCTGGCGGGTTAACGGCGAGGCTATATTCTATAGCCGTTGCCGTAGGATAATTAAGGATATAAGACGGCGCGTAGAAGACGGTATAGCAAGAGACAAGAGACAGGCTATTAACCAGCTAGAACAGCTACGAGGCCGGCGTTCTTTGGATTGGCTTTATAAGAATATCTAACTACTAGGCAGGGAAGGGAAAGGGAGGGAAAGGCTCTGTATTAAGCAGTATATATATATATATAATACTATTTTACTGTAGGACTACTGCAGTAACTAAGACGCCTTAATGTAGGACTCTACTAGTGACCGAGACGTCTTGATATAGGACTATACTGCAGTAACCGAGACGCCTTAATGTAGGACTATATACTCTAGTGACCGAGACGTCTTAATATAGGGCTGCACCGCAGCGACTAAGACGCCTTGATATAGGACTATACTCTAGTAACCAAGACGTCTTAATATAGGACTGCACTATAGTAACTAAGACGCCTTAATGTAGGAATAGAGCCCGTTTAGGTGTTGTAAATTTAGAGCATCATTACGCGACCGTCCAGAAGTACCGATTTAATATAAATTATGTACCTTTTCGCCTAAAATCGCGTGCGAAAGTACTTGGGGGCGGTCGCTGCGCGACCTCGTGCGGGGTTCGGGCGCGTTATTAGTAGGGGTGGCCCTAACCTTGTATTAACCCGGGTCGTAACCGCGCCAAATCAGCCCCCCCGATATGTGATAGGTATATCACCTCCTTACGCCCTCGACCCTTACGATCGATCGCGCAACGTCTTGTAGACTCCTCGAATACATACGTTTAGCTGCTACTGTTCCGCGCCCCGTGACATTAAATTATGCCACCATTAGCTAATTTTAAATAATAACTACATTGTCTAAGGTTTCTTTAAGTGCAGGACAAGTCCTCCTATTATATTCTGGTGATCCACAGGCACTGCAGTGGCAAACAGCTGAGGTTAAAGCCTTTGGTGTCGCATCACTACTTCCACTTGTTGAATTGAGGCTATGGAGCTAAATCCTGTATATTGCTTATATTTTCTATATAGGTGGTTGAAGAGATTTCAGGGAACTTCGACCGACGGTCGAAGTTGTCTAATTGGTCAGATTCCTGCCAAGAGATTCTCCCATAAGTCTCATCACGTAATATCGTTGCGGGCTTGTTTTCCAACATCCTCCCTTAAGCTTAGTCAACGATACCGCCATATACACTGTATATAAGGGTATAGGGTTACTTAATGAGGGTTGCTGGAGTTTCTCTAAGGTAGAATAAGTGTCTAATAAGGAGTTACGCCCTCCCTATTGTCTAGAGACAGCGCCTACTCCATAAAACGTCTCTTAAAATTTTGGTAGTACCTCCCTATAGGTGTTTTACATTGTCTATAAAGCTTTAGAGGCCCTATAGCCTTACCCTATGTCTCTCCTAAAGTATATCTATCCTTCCTACCGGTATAAGCCCTCCCTAATATTACGGCCGTTAGATTTAGGTAGTAGGTTTAGGTAATAGGTTTAAATAGTAGGTTAGTAGATTAAGGTTAAGTTCTATTGCTTATTTTAAGGCCTTAAGGCGTTATTTAGCGCACTCTCCAAGGATCTATTAATTATATACTAATTTCCTATTAAGGCCTAGTATAGTTAATTAAGTTTCTACACTATCTAAAGGTATTTAAGAAAGGTATAGAACTAAGAACCCAAAAGAGGCTTAGTAAGACCATTAGCCGTTATATTAATTAAAGCAACGTGTATAAGGTTAATCCTATTACTATTTATCTTATCTCTTATATAGTAAAACTAGATATTAATATACTTTATTTAATTATGCTAAACTAGATTTTCAGCCAACGCTTTTATAGCTTAATTATTAGTTTTAATTAAGATCCTAGTAAACTGTTTACTCTAATCTAGTATACCTAGTTTAGTAAGTAAAAGTTAAAGCTATATAGCCTCTTTTACTGCAGCCGTTAGAGCCATATACTCTAATTAATATATTAATAGTAAAATGGTAGATTGTAGCTTTAATTTCTATAAAATTAGTTCTCTATTTAATATAAATATAAAGCCTAATATAAAGCGTCTTGTAGCTTTATCTTGTCCCTAGTCAGCATTACTAAAGCTAATTAATATAAGGTCTAGGTTCTTATCGCCTCTATAAGTAATTCCTCTATTAAATAAGCCGGCCAAGTATTAAAGGATAAGCCTTACGGCCGTTATATAGGTAGAGGTAGAATTATAGGCGAAATGGCTTACTATTAATACTACAAAGGCAGTATCTGGCCTTATTTCTATTATAAGAAACATAACTAAACCAACAATACTCTAGTATCTTCTAAAGTTATCCTTACTAGTAGTTTCTTAATTGGCTATAAGCTTAATTAAGTGTTTTATAGGTACTAGTAAGGTATTAGCCTTTTATAATCTAAAACAGTTAAAAGCTTTAATAAGGTAGGCTCGCTATAAGAGTATAATCTTCTTCTTTGTTTAATCTCTTATAACTATTATACCTAAGTAAAAGCTTATTAGCCTGAGATCTATTATTTAGAAGGCTGCTTTAAGCTCTACTTTCACCTAATTAACTACCACTATATTTTTATAGATAATCTTAGTGTTATTAACATAGGCAGAAATAATTAAACCTTTTTATCCTTTACTAGTGGCGAATATACTATAATCCGCGTATATATAGTAAAGTCCAAGTTTTTCTAATAGAAACTTTAAAAGCGTCTTATACGAGATTGAAGATAACTATTTTAGTCTATAAAGGGCCTTTTTAAGGCGGCAGACTTTACCAGCTTCTTTATAGCCTTTTAGTATAACTGTTACGGACAGCTTAAGTACGATGTTACGACTACTTAGGGAAGAGTCGACGGAAGCTAGTTGGTTAATATAGGCACGGTCCAGGATGGAGCCGGTGGAACCATATAATGAGGAATGGTAAGCAAGTCATATAATGTTATACGCGGTGTACGCAGTGTACATAGTGTACGTCCACGTATAACACGTATAGCACGTACCTTACGTATAAGAGAGGATTTCTTAGGCATATGGTTGTGTATTTAAAGGACCTTAGTCCCTACCGTAGATAGTTCTCTCCTTGTAGTAAATCTTAGAATACAATTAGAGTTAATCTATTAGGCAACCACTCTACTAGTTGTTATTACGTTGTTAACCTATTTATACCTATATACCTAGCCCAATAATAGGACCCACCGTAGTTACTGCTATAAGGTTCCGTTATACATTTACTACTAAGGTTACGGTATTAAATAAAGTCGAATAATATGCCACTCAAAGCACCAGTCGCGATGCCATTAACAGCAACAACTACCTCAGGATTAGGAGACACCAGTATGGCAGATACAGACTCACAAGTGGTCACAAGAGGTTAGTTATAGAAAATAGTTAATTGCTTATTAGACAATAATAGGATACTTAAAAAACACATTAATAGAATTGGCGTAGTAAAGGTTAAGTTACCGTTAATTAAACGATTTTTAGGAGAAAGGTTAAAACTTAAAGGATTCCTTACGTAAATGCACTTTAAGGTTATACAAGAAGGAGCAAAGTTGGCAACACCTATAGATTAAGTGGCGTACGCAGGATTGTTCTTAACAGAAAGAGTACTAGAATGGTTTAAACCTTACCTTACAGAAATATAAGTTAGTAGTATAACAACTACTAACTAAGACGTATGGTTTATATTTACTAGTTAGAATGGGTTTATGGAAAGACTAATATAGATATTTAAAGACCTAGAAGTGTTAACTATAGCAAAACGGAAGCTTTAAAACTTAGTATAACGTTCTTTAGTAATTAAGTATATAATATAGTTTTAGACACTCGCAATGTAGGTTAAGTGGAACAATAAGGCGCTTATAATATAGTATAAATAGGAACTTAAGGCTAAAGTCTAAAACATAATTATCCTAATAGAAGATGCGGAAAGTCTATAAGACTTAATAGATTAGTTAATAAAGATTAATAATAGAATCTATTAAAGGGAACAAGCTAAGAAAGGGCAAGATAGAGTTCCACAGTTATATAAGGTATAGAGCACGCATTAGCAAACATAGAGCTAAAAACTATAGAATAGCGTAGAGCCAATAGACCTAAGCGGTACTAAAGAATCTAAAAGATGGATAAAGAAACCATAGAAACCTAGAGGTTAAGAATTAAGTAATTATAGGACTAAGGAGCAGAGGCTAAACTAGGGATCTTAGCAGTAGAAGATGTTTAGGCGGACTCCATAACAAGAAAGATAGTTTAAAGAGGGAGCTTGCATAAATTATGGAAAATAAGGCTATTTCGCCAGAGACTATAGAGGTGGTTAGAGTAACTATATAGTAAAGGCCACCAGGTCGTCAGAGTATAATAATATAGATATAGGGATGTTGCGTAGGACTAAGGAGTATTTAATTAAACACTTTACGTTTTGTTATAACAACGCATACCAAATTCATAAAGATGCTAAGTATAGCGTAAGCTATTAGCCGCAAGAGCTAGAGTTAAGAGGGCTTAAAGAAACTAAAGAGTTAGATAAAGAATAAGATTAACTCTATAAGCTAAATTAAGATATTAAAGCAACGTATAGATAAAGATTAGTAATAATAACAATAGAGTTAGAGTACTTATTAATTAGTAGCAATAAGGAAGAAAATAAGGCTAACTAGGAGCACTTATACCTTGGTAACGTAATAGAAGTAGAGACTAAAACTACTATAGAACGCGGATTAGTAACGGGTATTATAATACTATTAGATACAGCATCCATTACTTTATAAGATAGAAGGAGTAATATCTAGAGATAATTAAGCAAGTAGACAACTGCTAGTGCTAGCTTACTACTTATAAAAGGCAAAAGGCTATAGGTCCAAGATTCTTATAAAGAGATAAAAAAAGCTCTAAACTTATAGGACGCAATAAGGACAGTTTAGGAACCCATAACAAACAAAAACCAATAGAAAAGAGTAGTAACTTAGTTTAGTAATAAACAAATAAGTATAGGACGCAAGTTTAAGAATTACAAGTTTAGGGAACGAGTAAGAACGTTATTAGGAAGCTAAGATTTTAAGAAATAAATAAGGACTATAGCAATTCTAGGTAAATATAGTATTTAGCCTAAAGATTAAAAAGTTAATACTAAGATTAAGAAGTAAGACGACTTTAAGGATCTAGCTACAAGACGCAGAAAATAGAAAACTATGGATAAGTTTAAACAAAGAATTATTATATAGTAAGAGCAAAAGCTAGATAAGAGGTTAGCTATGCTAGGTTATATAAAGGACAGAGCACCTATATAAAGAGTTACTAATAGGCCTAGTGTAGGGACGCCTAAAGTAAAGTAGTTAGATAAACTGGAACAAGAAGAGGATCTAGACATTCCAGTTAGATTTAAAGAAAGATATACTAAAGGATATTATAACGCAGCGATAACAAGGTACTTTCTTATAGATAGACTATATACACTAAACCAGTTATATGGAAAGTGGTATAGGTAACAACACAATAACAAATGGGAAGACTTTTATATATAGCTAGATAAAAAAGTTGTCTAAAACTAACCCATTACGGAAAAACGCATAAGTTATATTAAAGGAGCGTTAATTATAATGTTAAGGAACCTAGAAGAGGGATCTAGGGACTAGAAAGGAGAATAACAAATCTTAGTACCTATAGCGGAAATATTAGTAGTTAAGTTAACTAGGTATTAGTTTAAACTTAAAGATAAAAATAAGCTAAGAGTTAACCTAAGTTACCTAGCGCATTATATATTATCGTGGATAGCTTATATAGATAACGTGTGCAATATATATAGGGTACTAAAAAACAAAAACCGGAAATACCTAGTAAGGATATATTGGGCACCAGAGGAAAAACGGTTCAGAAACGCTAAGTATATATATAAATAGCACCTAGTAGAAGTATAGAGTTAAGGGGACCTAACACTTTAACCTAGAAGATTCCTTACGGAAGAATACCTAGATGGACGATAGTAGTGGGACTGCCTAGAAAATACTTATCTATAGTATATAGAGGAAAAGAAATGAACTAAGTATTGGCTAAAAGTGGACTAAGTATAGACAGGATCTAGTAGCTAATAGTTAGGAAAAGGGGAGGCCTATAGGACTAGAGAGAACTAGTAGTAGAGCTTTAAACCCTTAAAGGAGTCTAAAAATAACACCTAAACTTATAAGCTAAGTAGTAAGATTAGCAGTTTAAAGCACTAATAGATAGTGGAGTAATAAGAAACTATATATCACTAGTAGTAGTAAAAAGGATAGGGTTACCATATAGACAAAAGGAACACCTATATCTACTTATAACAATTTTAGGAGATTAGATAGCCTATAGAGGAGGTATTATTAATCTTAAAATAGGACCTATTTAGTTAACTATTAAAGGGAGACTAGTTAGAATATCTTTTAATATCTTACTATTAGGAAAAGACAAGGCGATACTAGGAATGCCTTAGTTACAGAAATATAATCTAAAGGTTAATTAGGTTATAGGTTAGGTTAATATTAGAAATACTTAATAACATAAAGTACAATAGCAAACTAAGTTAGTATAGTACCAAGTTAAAGCGATATACGAAGAGACTAAGCGAGGCTTAAGTTATATACTAAAGAGATACCACAAGTATAGCAAAAAGTTATAGTTACTAGAAAGTAAAAAGCTGTTAAAGTATGCAGTATAGGATTATAAGATAGAGTTAGAACCAGGAATAAGTCTAAGGTTCTTTCTAATCTATAAGCTTACTGAAACAGAGTTAGTGGCACTTAAGGAGTTTGTCCAAGAGAACTTATAGAAGGGATATATTAAACCATTGCAGTTATTAGTAGGATATCCAGTACTGTTTATCCTAAAGAAAAACGGAAAACTTAGGATATATATAGACTATAGACAGTTAAATAGCATTACTAGAAAGGATAGGTATCCTTTACCCTTAATTAGCGAAATCCAAGATAAAATAAGCAACGTAAAGATCTTTATAAAGATAGATTTAAGATAGGTGTACCATTAAATTAGGATTAAGAAAGGCGATAAATAGAAGGCAGCCTTTAGGTTAAAAGAAGGACTATATAAGCTATTAGTTATATAGTTTAGGCTTATAAATGCACTAGCAACGTTTTAGAAGCAAATTAATAGTATATTAGGAGAACACCTTAATAAGTATAACGGAACCCTCTAGGAGGTACATATTAGATGAGACAGTAGGAGGTTTTATTAATGTCCCGTCTACGTCCCATGTATGTCCCAGAGGAGATATAGTTAGATAGATAGGGGCGAAAGGTTTTACTAGTGTCTTAGAAGGTTTATATAGGAAGCTAGTTCTCCTCTAGAGAAGAACCAGCAATTAGTCTCTAAATGGAAGTGGTTAGAAGTATTTATCCTCTAATACGTGTAACTCATTCTACCTTTAACTCACCTTCTACTTACCTATAACACTACTAATTAGATAATTATACGTTCCGGTTAGGCTAGCCTCTTATAATTCTAATTACTTACAGTCCTTTACGGAAGGAACGTACGGCTATTAATTAATAATAACGGGCCATACCTCCTTACCCCCTAAAACGACGCCCTTACTATAAGAGGCTAATAAAGTCTCCCCAGAGGAGCGTATCCCCTCTACTTACAAAGGAGTAGACTAGGAAGCCATAGCTAGTCCGTCTAACCTTCTAAAACCCTTAGGAACAATTACCACTAGGGAGTTATTAGAGTGGTTACTACACGAGACCCTATAAAAGACAAAGAAGTTATAGATACAATTAAAATAAATATATTAAAACTACTAAGGACAATTATAAGGACAATTAGGGGAAGTATAGACACCCTAGACACAAAGCGGACTTAAAGGGGTAACGCTATACTACGCTATAACGTTAGAAAAACCTAAATTCCGCATAAAGGAACTTAATAAGTATAATAGTAATAGTCTCCAGAACTATAATTGTTTTATCCGTTAATACGAAACCAAGTTTCGGCTAGACCTAAAACGTTACTTTAATAAGTATAATTAGACACTAATTACTTCTACCTTCCTGCGTAGCACTATTAAGAGTTTATAGATATGCTATAAGAAGAAACTTACTACACCCCTTAAATTTAGCGAACTTAAGTTATGGTTGGTCAATCAGATCTAAGACCCTACTAATTAAGGAATAGATTATAACCAGTAATACTATAACACCAAACAGCAAGAAGGCCAGAGTGTAGTCTAGTTTATAAACTACTTAGAAGAACTAGAAGACAATATACCCTACTTAAACCTATAGGATAACGCTATATGACTTTACTAGCTACTTGCTAAGTTACAACCTAAAATTTAACAGGCCATATAGGAGAAGGGCGAAATTCCTACCTCCTAAAAAAAGCTTATCTCTAAAGCTACTCGGATTAAGAACGCTAAAAGAGACTATTTAGGGAAGCGAAAGGAACAAGACGCCAATAATAAAGAGCGTAGAACTAGACCTAGCTTTAATAAAAGAGGCAGATTCCAACCTAACTACTCTACAGAAGGATAACGCGAGCAGGCTTTATAACCTTAAAGCAACGCTAGTTAACCCCAGAATAACAATAGGCAGAAACCATAGAACTAAGAGTTACGTAGCTATTATTACTGCGGCAAGAAAGGCTATATATAACACTTCTGCCAGTAAAAGAAGTAAGAGGATACTTAATTAGGAAAAGAGAGAGCCTAGTAGATCTTTATTCCCTTACACCAGGCTAGTAAAAGAAGGAGGGAGTAAACTACCGCATAGTTATTCCTGTCTCTATTTAAGTTAATAATAAATAGGTAATATAAGACTGCCTTATAAACAGCGGCGCGAATATAGGGTTTATTTCTTAATTACTAGTAAAAGAATTAGATTTAGACCTTAGTGGCTTATAGGTGCGCACCATTTAAAGTATTAAAAGCCACCAGATTCCGTACTATAGAGAATAAACTTTTTCTATAGCCAGCTAGGACCGCAATAGTCTATAGAACACGCAGAAGATACGCTTCTGCGCTATAGAAATTAAGGGGTATAACCTTATTTTAGGATACCTATAGCTTTAATAAATTAATCTAGACATTAATTAGCCTTTAGCCTCGTATTAATACCGGAAGTCTTAACCGCGCATTATAGTTAAAGATTAAAAGACTTTCTTAAACTATATACAAGAGGAAGGGTGGGCGTATGCCATATATACTACCCTTAACACTAAGAATAGGGACACGGGGTATTTATTTTCGGATATCCGGCTATATATAGTTAAGGAACTAGAGATTCTATAGGAATATACATACCTAAAGGATGTTACTAATAAGGAAGCCGCGCATACCTTACCTAACCCTATGTTAGTAGAGCACGAGATAGATATAGGAGATAAAGAACCTCTTTTTAAACCACTATACAACCTATTAGAAAACAAGCTAGCAGTATTACATTAGTATATAGTAGACAATCTTTAGAGAGGATAGATTCGGCCTTCTATAAGTTAGGTAGAGGTACTAATTATATTTATACCTAAGAAGGACAAGACCCTTTATCTCTATATTAACTATTAGGCGCTAAACAAGATTACTATAAAGAATTACTACCCGCTACCCTTAATAGGGGAGCTTATTAACAGGCTGTTAGGCGTAAAGATATTCACAAAATTAGATCTAAAAGATATATACTATCAAATCCGGATTAAAGCCGGCAATAAATAGAAAACGGTGTTCTAAATATAGTATAGCCACTTTAAGTACCTAGTAATGCTATTTAGGCTTACTAATACACCGGTAATATTCCAGGCCTATATTAATAAGGCATTATTAGGCCTATTAGATATAATATATATAGTCTACCTTAATAATATTATAATCTACTCTAATAACTATAAAGTATATACATACTACGTGCAAATAGTACTAGAAAGACTACGGGAATACAAGCTCTATATAAACCTAAAAAAATGCTTATTCTATATCACCAGTATTAATTTTCTAGGCTTTATTATTAGCGTTAACGGAGTGTTAATAGAGAAAAGCCGGGTAGACGCTATTAGGGAATAGCCATACCCTATAACATTTAGGGAAGTATAGGTTTTTATAGGCACAGCAAACTTCTACTAAAGGTTTATTATTTATTACTTGTAAATAATGCTCCTAATTACCAATCTACTAAAGGGATCTAAGGATAGCAAGAAGTTAGGACCCTTTATATTTAGGGAAGCTGCTAAGCAGGCTATAGACTAGTTAAAGGATTTATTTATATCAGCGCCTATCCTAATACACTTCTACTGGGAGCTACGTATATACCTTAAAACAGATACATCCGGCTTCACCCTAGGAGTAATTATATCTTAATTAAAAGACGGATAATAGCATCCTATAGCGTTTTAGTTAAAGAAAATAACCCCTATAGAGCAGTATTATATAACGCACAACTAGGAGCTACTTGTAATAGTTACAGCAATAAAGTACTAGCGATATTATTATATGGGAAGTAATTATCCTATTAAAGTCCTTACAGACCATAATAACCTAGAATACTTTATAACTATAAAGGTGTTAAGCGGTTAACAAGCCAAATAGGCGGAGGCATTATTACAATATAACTTTAAGATTACGTACTACCTAGAAAAGACAAATCCCGCTAATAGGTTATTAAGACGTCTGGATTATAAGACTAGGGGAATCTAGGACAGTATAGGGGAAATAATTCCTATATTGCAAAATTTGCTTAGGAAGAAAGAAGAATCTTTCCCTAAAACTATAGAATTTCGCAGCAGGGCAGAGGTCCCGGCAATATAGCTGCAAAGCACTATAATAATAGAGCTATAGGATATAGTTACGGACTAGGTTATAGACTAAGCAGATATTATAAAGTTGGCGTACCCTAGAATTAGCGAGAATTCTATAGAATGTGCTAGGGGTATTATAGCACCTTTAACTTAACGGCGCATCAGCTGCAAGTTTCCGGATTTAGAGGGGATAGGCGAGATACCTATCTATAGCGTGGCATACTGTACAACGGTAGGAGAATCTGCTAGTACTAATAGTTTGAAATATCTCGTACCACGCCTAGGGTCTATAATGGCGGCGGGTAAAACGGAAATAGGTAATCTATATAAAACCTTTCTAGATCTTCTTCTTTAAGCATAATAAAGGGACGCCTTTATTTCTAGGGAGAGGTGGAAAGACATAGTAAAGACTAACTTGGCCGGAGTTATTAAGAAGCTATAGCAGTAAGACTAAAAGGGTTTATTACGCTTTAAGGGTGCTATATATATCCCAAAGGACTAAACGGTTTAAGATAAAATTCTAAAGGTCTTCTATAATAACCCTCTTAGGGGTTACTATAGTGCTAATAAGACCCTTAAGGCCGTTTAAAGGAAATACTTTTAGGATAGAATATCTAAAGAAGTTAGGGACTATATATTAAGATATAATACGTGCTAAAGGGTATAGATATCCAGGCATTGCCTATATAGCGAGTTATTAGTGCTTCCTATTTTATAAGGACCCATATTAGAATTAATAATAGATTTTATAATAGGCTTACCCCCTACTAAAATAAGAACAGGAGAGGTTGCTAACGCTATCCTAGTAATCATTAACAGATATACAAAGTTTTTAGGGTATTTTGCTATTATAATAATAATCACGGCAGCGGAACTAGCAGACCTGTTTTTAAAGCAGTAGCTCTTATTTAGCACGCTAAGGGGAATTATATCCAATAGAGGTACCATATTTAACAGCGCATTTTAGGCTTTATTCTATCTTCTATTAAAAATACGGCGAAAGATAAGTACTGCCTTTTACCTATAAACAGATGGACAAACAGAGTATCTAAATGCGTTATTAGAACACTACCTCCGCTGCTATATTAATTATTAACAGGATAATTAGCCATTGTGGTTAGCTCTAGCGCAATATATATATAACATAAGCATCTACAGCAGCACAAAAATGACCCCTTATAAAGCACTATTTAGGGTAAAAGTAAATAACCCCTAAAATATTAAGAACATTATTCCTAAAAGAGAGGCCCTAGTGGCGTCTAAGAGAATTAAGCAAATAAGAATTTATAGAGAAGAACTTAAAAAGCACTTGCTAGACACCTAGGCTATACAAAAAAGGTACTATAATAAGGGATATATGTCTAAAGAATTTAAAATAGGAGACAAAGTCTTACTATTTATAAAAAACATCTGGATGAAACGTATTAAGAAGAAGCTGGACTATAGGTAGCTTAGACCCTTTAAAATAGTTAGGAAAACTAAAGAAAATCAAGCCTATAAATTGGAATTGCTAAAATTATATCTAATATATCCCATATTTTATGTTTCCTTATTAGAGTCATATTGGAGAAGAGATGGTATAGAACCACCCCTACCTAGCAAAATTAATAGGGAACTAGAATAGAATATAAAAGATATTCTAGACCAAAGATAGCGTTAAAAGAAACACGAATTTTTGGTTTATTGGGAAGGATACTTCTAGGTATATAATAGTTAGGAACCTAAGGAGCACCTTTAACTAAGATATAAGACGGCAATTAAAACTTTCCTAAAGACCATAAATTAGGATTTAGTAACGGTTCTAGATATACCACAGATAAGACAATAGGGAAGACCCCGTAAATTAAAACCATAAGGTTTAGTATAGGTATTAGAAACGGGAACGTTTCGCTATTATAATAGGGATCCTAGAATCCTATAAGAGAAAGATATAGGGATCTATATAAGAACTACTAGGGATACTATCCAAAGAGGACGCTGTTTAAGAATAAGTAGTAGTACCAGAAGAAGGGGCCTTAGGGATTTAGAAGGGTTCCTAAGGAATAAAAGGAGAGTATCCAGTCTAATACTGGAGATACGCAATAGAGTTAATAATATAAAGAGGACCAAAAAGACACAGAGCAAAGATTTAGAAATTTTAAGAAATTGTAAGGCACCTATAAGAACACCACCCGTTTATTACATACGGAGATTATAGCAGTATGCTACTTTTACACGGACTATTACTAAAAATAAAAATAGAGGCATCCCTAAAGTATAAAGTTAATTCCTAATACTAGGGCATCCTGGAAGCACTAGAGAGATACTATATAAAGCTATTCTATAAGAAGAAAGAAAGAATAAGATAACAACTTAAACACTAGAAGTAGCAATAGGAGTCTCCTTCTCTATCTTAACGTTATTGCTAGCAGTATTATTAGCACTCCTATCCCCAGAAGTATTAGTATTCTTACTAATATTCTTCTTAAAGCGGCGGGAACTAGATAGACTACTACAGCCAGGGGACTAGTAGGGAGAATGTTTATCTTTATTACTATTTTTAGTGTTATCCCTAGGCTCCAAATCGGCATCTAGGCTGGGATTAGAAAGTTAATAACTAAAGAGTTAGTATAGTTTCTAAACGTGTTACTAAAGAGACTTACTTAGCTAGAAAGGCCCACGTAAGAGTGCAAATGTTATTATTTATAAGAACAAGCTGCTCATATATACGCTCCTAGACACTATATGTCCGAGATCGCTGCGTCTCTATAGCAGTAGAAACCCTTATTAAATTAAAAAGGCTGTAAGTAATAGAAGACACCTTCTATCCCCATCTTTTACTGTTTTAATATAGACGGAAATCCCTAATAGCGCGTTAGAGCCGGCGAGCCTTACGTGCATAGACAGCGGGGATTTAATATAGTTAGTAGAGTCTAGAATAGGATAGAATAGAAAATACTAAAACAAGGGTCTTTTTCTAGCTACGATAGTAGGAATACTTAGATCTGTTTTTGCTAGAGCACGGCATCTTATAGGCGTGGGACGGGTCTAATATAAGCGCGTAAACGCAATAACGGTAGCACTTTAGAGAAACCACCGTAGGAGTAATAGAGGTAGTCTATAGTGCTAATAGAGCAGGGACAACGCCGCCGCCAGTCTGGGGACGCGTAGCACGATTATAAGCTATTGCGAGAGAACACTATAGGAAGTTAGTATTATTAAAGAGATAAAATAGGGATCCTATTACCCATAAACACGTTATAAGAAGAGAACGGAGTAGTGGTAAAAAGAACAGCTGGAGATACGGACGCTAAAAGCTAAGATGTAATAAAAAATAGTCTACTAAAAGGCAAGACGAATAGTGTTGTTAATGGAAAGACGCGTAAGAGACGACAGCTTATAAACTGGAAGAAATTAATATTAAGACGTTATTATTAGGACCTATTTTAGGTAAATAGGGATAGTAGCTAGTTAATACGTTGTATAGGACAACCTCTGGATTAGCTTATAACAAATTCTTATAATAAGGAAGGTAAATCCCATTTAATTATTATTATTATTATTAAAGTTCTATTATAAAGGCACCGTAAAGAGCTATAGTGGAAGAAAAGCGGAGGAATAAAAGACAAAGTAAGGTTCTACGCTAGTAAAGAACTGGCAATAAGCCGCATTATAGAGTACCTTTCTACTAAAGAACTTCCCTAGTGGTTTTAGTTGGAACTCTATAAGAGTTTATTAAGAGGCGAAGTCTTAGAGGACTAAGACCCTAAAAGGGGAGGCAATTGTAATAGAACCCTCTAGGAGGTACATATTAGATAAGATAGTAGGAGGTTTTATTAATATCCCGTCTACGTCCTATGTATGTCCTAGAGGAGATATAGTTAGATAGATAGGGGCGAAAGGTTTTACTAGTGTCTTAGAAGGTTTATATAGGAAGCTGGTTCTCCTCTAGAGAAGAACTAGCGATTAGTCTCTAAATGGAAGTGGTTAGAAGCATTTGTCCTCTAATATATACAACTTATTCTACCTTTGACTTACCTTCTACTTACCTGTAACACTGCCGATTAGATAATCATACGTTCCGGTTAGGCTGGCCTCTTATAATAAGTTTATTATAGCATATCTTAACAATATTATTATCTACTTAGAAAGTAAGAAAGAATATAAAGAACACGTTAAATAGGTCTTAAAGAGACTATAAAAAAAATAGATGCTAGTAGCTATTAAGAAATACAAGTTCTTTATAAAAAAAACTAATTTTATAGAATTTATTATTAAACTAGGAAGAATTAACATGGACCTAAAGAAAGTCAAAGCTATAGTAAGTTGGTAAGAACTAGAGAATATTATATAGTTAAGATCGTTCCTAGGGTTTTACAACTACTATAGGAGGTTTATAGCATAGTAGTTAAAAAGTGTAATAGAACCCTACCGCAGGGGCCTCTATAGGAGAGCCCCGTGCTCTTACGTACACCTTACGTATAGCTTACGTCAGCTACGCGTAGGTATATTATCTCCTTACGCCCTTAACCCTTACGATCAATCGCGTAACGTCTTGTAGACTCCTCGAATACATATATTCAGCTGCCACTGTTCCACGCCCCGTGATATTACATTGCGCCTTTTTTTTTTACTACTGACACCTAGCCTACAACCAATTCTATATCTACGATACTATAGGCGCTGCCAAAAGCAGCGTGTCTATAAGCAACCTTTACACCACAATAGTAAGACGATATTCCTTACTAGCCACTATATTAAGCCTAAAGAGCAACCTAATACCTTAACTTAACCTACAATGCCAATCAATCCTAGAAGAATTTAATTTATTAACCCTAGCCTTAACCCCTAAGGGCAAGCCTAGCGGCTTAAAAGAGTTATAACTATAAGCACCCCTAAGTACCTAGTACTACCTTAAAGACAATAAGAGTTAACCAGCCTAGTAGGATAGGTACACCCCTATTAGTATAGGTGGTTACAGCAACAACCTTAACAAGATAGACACCAGCGATATCTTATCCTTTATTAATTATATAGCCACGGAAAAGTAACTAGAAGGGCAGCCACCTATTAAAATCAAAATACAAGACGCCGAGATATTTATATAAATAGTAGCACAAGAACCTAATAGATACTATCGCCTTTTATAGAACTATTACCTAAAGCTTATATAAGCTAAATTGTATACTGCCTAAGACTATAATATTATCTAAGACTTATAAGCTAGTAAGGCACTTACTAATAACATACGCTAAGAGACTAAAGATAACCTCTATATATCTAAGCGCGACGTCTAATAACTAAAGAAAGCTAAGATTGTATTTATTACTTAGGTTACTAAAAAGGAGGGCATAATTAAATACCTACAGTCTTAGCTTAATAAGCACATCTATAACAACACCAAGTACCTCCCTACTATATACTACACTACCTAAGTCTCTACGCCTCTGGCAACCTTACCCACTTAACACTTAGCTAAAAGTTAGTGTTAAGCAGCTTTACCTAATAGGGACAACTCCTATAACAGCGACCAAACTTAAGCTATAACTATAGGGTCTAATACACGATACCCTAATCCCCTAGTCTTCTAGGGAGACCGCAAGGAATACAGCTACTGGAAGATATAAATCCGCGAGAAACCAACCTAGAGCGCCTACCTTTTTCCTAGGGAGGATGCTAAAATTGGTTACATTATTAGGCGTATAAAGGGTACCCTATTTAACAGACTCTTCGCCTAATAGGAGACTAATAGCCCCTAGAAGTGGCAGTCCTACTAGGAGATCCTTAATAATCTTAACCTAATATATTATAACCACAACCTAGTAGCCACTAGTTAAGCCAAACTACACGCCCTAAAAATAAGTCCTACTAAGTTATTTAATAAGTTCTATATCAAGTTCTAGAAATACACTAGAGTCCTCTCCTAAGACGACGCTAAAGACTAGGAAAATCTCCTTAAAAAGGTTACCTATCGCCTTAGTTACACTACCGCTAGTTATAATTATAATAACGTATATAGCATAGTAGCAGCCCTACAGAAGATTAAACAACGGCTAAATTAGATCTCTACTACTAACCCTCGCCTAAAGGCTCCTATATAGAAGCCCTCTGGGCTAACTACACCTATATACACTAGGTTACCAACGCCTACTATAAATACTAGAGCCAATATTAACCTCTCTATACCAACCTTCTTATATAAGCTCCTAGACGGAGAGCGTAAGCTACTTTAGAAGCTAGGGCACTGCTATAGATGCCGTTAAGAAGGCTATTATTATAAGAACCCAAACTGCCTAATAGCTAGGTTTGGTAATTACCGCCTAATACCTAACTTTATACCTCGAACACTGAACACCTCGCTATATACCGCTACCGTATAAGACAAAGATGTAGTAATAGTAGTAGAGTCAGATATGGAAGCGGAAAACGCCAAGTCCTAGCCCTAAGTCGCGGGTTAGGACGCCCTAATAATAGAGGGATCTATATATCGGCCTACTTAATAGATAACTTAGTAAAGATAAACGGACGGAAATAGATAGTTTTACTTATAATAGGAACTACTGCTAAAAAACAATATAAAAGTCGTTCTATAATTAATTGCGGAGCTACTAATAAATTTATAAATACCTAATTTGTGCGTACTTATAACTTACCTACCTTACCCCTTACTAAAGCCCGCGCCCTATAACTCGCTAATGGTAATTGTACCGCATAGAAGATTACCTATATGGTATAACTCTACCTAGATATAAACGGGCACCAGAAAGAACTCTAGGCCTATATTACACCACTTGCTAACTACCCTATTATCTTTAAAATAAACTAGCTTAAACAACACAACCCCGCTATTAACTGGAAAAAGAAAGAAGTAACCTTTAACTCTAAATACTACAGAGAGACTTACCTAGGGCATAGCCTAGCCGTCTCTATTTACTCCCTAGAATATCAACCTAAGGAACCCCTTATTACCCTACCTATAACTAACTACTACTATGTAAGTGCTGCGGCCTTCTACTACATAGTATATAAAAAAGGCTAGACCGTTACTACAGCTTCCTAATTATAACTATATAAGCTTAATAAAGAATAGGACCACGTCCTCTATAGTAATAGAATAGTTATAGTTAACCTCCTAGAAGATAATGCCCCTGCGGAACTCTACGGACTTTTACCTTTAGACTTTAAGAAGTTTATAAACCTTAAAAAAGGACTTACTAATAAGGAACTCCGCAAGCTCCTCCTTAAGAGGTACTATAACTTTATCAATATATGCTTATAAAAGGGCGTAGATATACTCCCCCTATATTAACCTAATAACCATACTATTAATATTAAATAAGGGAAAACGCTACCTTATAAGAGACCTTACCTAATGTTAAAAGACAAACTCCTAGTTGTAAAAAAGTATATTAATAAGCACCTTAACAAAGTGTTTATTTGTCCTAGCATATTACTAGCAGCCGCCCCTATCCTTCTCGCTAAGAAGCTAGGGGGAGGTATCCAATTCTATATTAACTATAGAGGACTTAATGCTATTACAATTAAGAACTGATACCTAGTACCGCTTATACGCGAGACCCTTAAGCGGCTTAGTTAAGCTAAAATCTATACTAAACTTGATATTATTGCCGCCTTTAACTATCTCTAAATACGGAAAGGTGATAAATAGAAAACTGCATTTGCATCGCGCTTTGGCTAATTTAAATATACTATTATACCCTTTAGCGTATGCAACGGCCTAGGCGCCTTTTAAAGCTATATTAATAATGCCTTATAGGACTACTTTAATAACTTCTGCTCTATGTACCTAGATAACATACTTATTTACAGCAATAACCCTTCTAAGTATACTAAGCACGTTTAAAAGGTCCTATAGCGCCTTAGGAAAGCAGAACTTTATATTAATTTAAAAAAGTATAAATTCTTAGTTATAGAAGTAAAATACCTTAAACTAATTATTACTACTAAGGGTGTCCATATAGACCCCAAGAAGGTACGTATAATTACCGAATAGTAAGCCCCTAACTGCATTAAGGACGTATAAGCCTTTCTTGGTTTCGCCAACTTCTATTAGAAATTTATATACAACTTCTTAGGCGTAGTAGCACTACTTACAGTAATAATGGGAATAAAGGGCCTTTTTATAAAAGGAAGAAAAACGTACCTACGCTTTGCCTAAACGCCTAAATGTAAGAAAGCATTCTAAGACCTTAAAAATGCCTTTACTAAAGCACCTATTCTAGCTTACTTTACACCAGGATGATAACTCTATCTTAAAACCAACTCCTTAAACTATGTTAACGCAGGCGTCCTTTCCTAAATAGGTAATAACGGCCTCCTCTACCTAGTCGTATTCTACTCGTCTAAGCTTACACTATAAGAGTGTAACTATAAGATCTATAATAAGGAACTCCTTGCAATTATATAAGCGTTTAAAGAATTTTAACCAGAACTCTTTTTAGCAGAACCTGACTAGCTAACTAAAGTCCTTACGGATTATTGCAACTTTAAGTACTTTATAACCACGAAGTAGCTAAACTAATACTAAGTACATTAGAACGAGTTCCTCTCCAGTTTTAACTTTAAAATTATATATAGACTAGGAGTACAAAGCACTAAGCCTAATAGCCTAATACGCCGCTTGTAAGACCTCCCTTAGTTAGAAGATAACCTCTATAATTAGTTTTAATAATAGACAATCCTAAAAGCACGGAACTTAGCCCTAAGTATACTACCCACAATAGAGCTAACTGCACCTTAGCTTTATACCACAGAACTAGAATTACCTCCTAAAATTAATAAGCTTATTACCGCAGCATATAATACCTCCATTAACCCACTACTATATTAACTTATTACCGTAAAGACCGCCGGCACCTATACGCTACCTATAAACCTCTAAAGCTTAGGCTAGATTAATATAGCAGCCTTAGAAGTAAAAGAGAATAGGCTCTACTATAGAGGCCGCCTATTTATCCCTAACTTAGAAAACCTACAACGGCAACTAATCTAAATAGCCTATAACCTCCGGTTAAGCGGCCACCTAGGAAAAAAAGGGACCTATAAGCTCCTTAGCCAATACTACTTCTAGCCTAAGATAACAGACTTAGTTAAATGCTTTATAGGTACCTACTATGGTTATAAGCGCGCTAAGGCCTTTAATATAAAGTACTAAGGACTACTACACCCTTTACCAGTACCTATACGACGATAGGCAGATATCGCTATAGATTTTGTTATTAACCTACTACCCTATAAACAACACGGCCATACCTATAAGAATATCCTTATAATAATATACCGACTTATAAAAGAGCGCCACTACGTCCCTACTAAAGGCGTAGCTATTAGCAATATCACTAACGCCTTCCTCTATAAAGTTTACCGATTATATAGGCTACCTAACTTAATTACGTCCGACTAAGGCATATAGTTTAACTCTAATGTATAGAGACAAATCTGCTAATGTCTTAGCACCTCCGTTAAGATATCTATATCCTTCTACTATAAAACTGCCGGGTAACCAGAAAAAGCTAATACTAGTATAAAAGTATACCTACGACAGGTAGTCGCCTATAGTTAAAATAACTAGGTGGATTACCTTCCACTAGGTAAATTCGCAGCAAATAACTATGTTTTAACCACTATAGGACTTACCCCATGCTTTATAAACAAGGGTTATTACCCCTAATCCGGTATAGAGCCACTAGAACCTATTAATAAGAAACTGCTATATAGAAAACGCCTTAAAATGCTACTTACCGACCAATATGCAGACCATATAAAAAATCTACTTAACTACTATAAGGGAGAAATGGCCTAGGCTTAAGCAAAGTAGGCCTACTTCGCCAATTATTATAGAACGCCACTACTGGAGATGCGTGTTAGTGACTAGGTATAGCTAGACGCACGTAATATCTCTACGCAGAGGCCTATAAAGTTATTTAATTATAAGAATCTCGGCCCCTATTAAATTAAACGAGTTATTAATAGGGGAGCTATATATAAGCTAGAGCTCCCGCCTGCCCTAACCACCCGCGGGATATGGCCTATATTTTACCTATAGCTACTACACCTTTATTAGCCTAACCCCTTACTAGGATAGATACAGCCTAAACCTTTACTAGTACTAATCCGAGATAAGAACGAAGACGAGAACTATAAGGAGTGGACCATTAAATAAATCATTAACTCTAAATACTGTAGCAAAGGCAGGGGACGGCGGCTCTACTATAGAGCTATCTACACAGGATTTAATATAGACTAGTTAGAATAGCAACTATAGGAAGACTTTAAAAATGCAAAGGATCTAATTAGCAATTTTTACTACACGAACCCACAGAAACTGGGCCTAAGCAGAGATTTCGTACCTAATCCTCTATGGGAGCCCTTATAGAGTTAAACCGTATATTACCACATAAGGGTAAATTACCGTTAGATTGCCGTTAGATTGCTATTACGTAATAATAAAGTGCAATTACGTAACCGGAAAATCGTTAAGATGTCCAGGAACTTCAACCAGCGGTTAAAGTTATCTAATTAGTCGAATTCTTAGGTGCCAAGTCTTATCACATAACGTTATTATAAGCCTTTAGCGATATTTCCTTTTCTTCTTTATACCTTACTATATATACATAGCAACCACAGCGTCGCCGGAGCTCCACCTCTATAGGAGGGGGGATAGTGTAACGGAACCCCACCGCAGGGGCCTCCATAGGAGAGCCCCGTGCTCTCGCATACACCTCGCATACAGCTTACGTCAGCTACGCGTAGGTATATCATCTCCTTACGCCCTCGACCCTTACAATCGATCACGCAACGTCTTGTAGACTCCTCGAATACATACGTTTAGCTGCCACTGTTCCGCGCCCCGTGACAAAAAGTATTAAGCCATTTATGCAATTAATAAAGAAAGAGGAACCGTGGGTATAGGGAATATAGTAAAAGAAGTTATTTAAGGAACTTAAGGAGTTGTTTACCTAGGAACCAATCCTCAAGATCTACCAACTAAAGTTAGAGACGGTTGTTAAGATAAATATATTAGACTTCGCACTAGGAGTATATTTGCTATAAAAGCATTAGGACGCATAGCATCCAGTGGCGTATTATAGTAGAAAGATAACACCACTAAAACTAAACTATGATATCTACAATAAAGAGTTGTTAGGTATAGTTATAGTATTAAAGAAATAGAGAGCATTTTTATAAGGTATAGAGAAACCGTTTATAGTTAAGACGGATTATAAGAACCTTATAGGATTCCTAACGACTAAGGAACTTAACCAAAGATAGGTTAGATAGGCGGAAATGCTTACAGAATACCATTTTGAAATTTAGTATACTAAGGGTATAGACAATGCACGAGCGGATGCTCTAAGTAGAAAAGCTAAATTATAAAGTAATAAAAAGCCGTCAGGGGCTTTACTGCAAAAAGATTAAGACGGATTAATTAGGTATAATTACCCAAAAATTACAGTAACTAAAGAAGGTCAGATCTATAAATTACTAAAGAGTAATTGGACACAGAAGATCCAAAAAGCATAGGTAGAGGATTTAGATATAGAATAGTATAAAAATAGAGAAGCAACCTATATTCCAAGGTCTATTATAAAAGAGTTTAGATTCGATACAAAAACTTAATAAGAAAAAGAAGACTTGACTTTTAGAGCTCTTGCTGCACCTAGCCTAAAAAGACCAAACCAACCAAAAGAACCCTGAAAAACACCCTGATAATCCCCTAAGATACATACATTACAGGGAAGGTACAGGTGGAACGACGGTGGTACATAGTCGCGCGCGACCGCCAGACCTATACCCAACAATGGCCCCCCACAACAACAATAAGGACGGGCGAATACCATATCAGAAAGCGGAAATACCCCAATTAAGAAGGCATTTGATAAAATATAAAGCCTATTAGACGCGTCTAGTATCTAGAACTATAGGGGAGTATCTATTAGCTATTATGAACTAATATAGCTAGCAGAATAGCTCTAGTCTAGTAAACCTTAGGCGCCCCTCTAGTAAACCCTTAATTAAATCCTCCAACGGCTAAATAAAATTAAAGATAAATAAAACCCCCCCCTATAGGCAAACCGTACCTAGGCCACCGTAGCTATGCTCTTATAGCACAGGGAACTTACCCCCCTAAAGATAACAACCGGGTATATAATCACAATACAACCAAATATATAAAAGGTAGAGGAACTTAGGGGACAATTAGAAACAGAAGTTTTTATGGAAATTTACAAGGAGGTCCACAACGCCATTACAGTCCAACACCTTAGGAGTGGAGACATTAGAGTTACCCTAAAGAACTAACAGGCAAAGGAACGGGCCGTAAGGGTAGGGGATAGGCTAGGAGAGCATATTAGCATAAAAGTGCTTTATAAAGATCACCTAGTTAAAGTCCTATTAGTTCCCATAAGCCTTAGGGTAGAAAGGGGACGCTAGGCGGACAATATAGTAACTATACAGGAGATAGTAAAATAAACGGAACACCTTATATTAGGACTTGTAATTACCCAAATCTAATAGCTTTAATAAGAAAATACAAACTAAGCATATAATAAGAATAATAAGAGGATATAAGGGGCGCTAGAGACTCGCTAGGGAAACAATAGACAAATATATAGCTCCCTTATCGTCAGCGTATATATACTAGAAATGCAAAAACTCCTTATCTAAAAAGGAATAATTATAAATGGCCTTATATATAACATAAGGCTCTATAACCACAGACTACACCTAGAACGATGTTATTGCTACGCATAATAGGGACACACCCAATCCATATACGCAGCACAGGTATGCTGCGGCCACTATACAGGCCCCTATAATATAAGACAATATACAAATTAAGACTAAATAAAATGCGCAAACTGTTACTAAAGCACATATAAGGCGTGGGAGAGAGAAGGCTGTATTAAATATAGGAGACAGAAGGAAAGGGCTTAACAGCTATAGAAATAACTGCACGCTAGGTTATATAAATGGAAATAACAGGCAATAAGCTAGGGGGATATAGGTGTCTTCCTAGCGTTTCCTACCTTTAATACTAGGGGGCTAAGCCAGCCATCCCAAGCCTTAACGGGCTAAAAGTAATGCCGCGTAATATTACCAGACCGAATAGGGACACAAGGGATATATAGGACACAAGGGAGAGGACGCCCAGTAGGAAGACCCCTATGGACGGCTACGGTAAGTTTAAGGCCGGGACAATTAAGAATTAGATTTAACGCGGCAAATATAACACACGCAGCTAGCTTATAAGGGGCATACAGCTAACCGGCGAGAACGGGGGAAGAACCGGAGGCAATAATAGACTTAGATTTAGAAAGGCTAGTAGAAACATAAGATATAGGAATAGAAAGCTCTACACAAAATAAGTAGTGGCTAGGGAGTAAATATAGGAGATAGAAGTTCTAAACATTTTAGAAAAAGTGGAAATAGAAGAAGTAAAGAGTAAAGAAGAGGCGAAGGACCCCTACTAGGGGTCCGCCACTTGACTATTATATAGTATAACTACGGCAATACGAACCACCATCCAGTAAGGCCCCTACTAGATAGTCTAGACCTAGAGAAACACTATATTCTTATTATATAAGAGCCGTATTATAATACCTATATACAATTGATATACTGCCCCCGAGGATTCTAGCTCCTATATAAACTAAAAGCAGCCATACGCGTATACTTTATGATTAGTAAAAATATCAGCCTTGCCTTATAGTTATGGCAGGCAGTTAACCCAGATATTACAGTTATAACTATTTAGACATACAGGGGACTAGTATAAATCATTAATATCTATAACCCTAGGGTTAAAGGGGTAGCATAGACAGAGAATATTATATCTGTAATAAGCTTGCTAGAAACTAAACACGCAGAGTCTATTTTACTAGGAGATATAAACCTCCACTACCTATGGTAGGGGGGCATCTATGTTACTGCCAATTAATAGGCAGAGTGCCTACTAAGAGCTATAGATAATAGGGGCCTTAAGCTAGCTACCCCCCCAGGTGCAATTATATGGCAATAGGGCACCGCCAAAAGTATAATTAACCTTATGATTATGGATAAAAACCTATACCAGAGACTTGAAAGGTGCTCCCCTAAAGAAGAATAGGTACTTACCTTAGACTATATCCCTATCCAGATATAACTAGATCTAGACATTAAGGCGCAACTAAATAGCAAAAGATATGCAATAAAGAAGCTTAATATAGATAGCTTCCTTAATATAATTAAACAACAACTCTAAGACCTAGAAGAAATCCACCTAATACTAAACAAGTAAGGCCTATTGGCTACCCCTAAGGAAATTAATTAAAAACTAGAAAGGATCTAGGTAGCAATTAAAAGTAGGCTAAAAAAGCACTGCCTAGTTTTAAAACCGGGCCCCTATACGTAATACATATAGTCCGCATAGTGCGCGGCCCTTATAGCCGGCCAACGACAAGCAAGGAGGAAATATATAAGCAGTCACGATTTTAAGGACGAGAGACAATATAAAGACATAAGAAACCAGCTAAAGAATACCCTAAGAAAAGAAGTAAAAAATAACTAAAGACGGTTTATAAACGAATATACTACTAACCTAAGTCTCCCCTATAATAAGGGCCTTTAAACTATAGTAAAATAGGTAAAGAAAAAGGCGGGACGCCTAGTAGAAGATCTATACCTACTACCCCTACAAAGAGCAGGCGAACTATAGGCCACAAGCAACAATAATAAGAAGGTAAAGATCCTTATAGAAAGATTTTTCCCTTAACCAGCTCTAGTAGACCTTAGCGATATTACTAGTAAAACACCAGTGACTTGCCTAAGGGTCGACAGCAATATAATAACTAAAGAAATGGCTAGAACTATTAGCCGCCTCTTAAATAACATAGTACTAGGACTAGATAGGATCCTAAATAAAGCCCTAAAGACCTATGGACCACTTATAGCACCTTGGCTTACAGACGTAGCTAGAGCATGCTTTGTAATAGGCTACTATCCGCAACTTAGAAGATCCATAACAATGGTCGTCTTATAAAAAGAAGGTAAAGTAGACTACTTAATCCCAGAAAGCTACCGCCCTATTACCTTAGAAAACACCCTAAGCAAGATCTTAGAAAAGGTTATAGCGGACTATATAGCAGACACGGTAGAGGAACACGCCCTACTACCACAAAGCTAAATAGGGGCAAGAAAGAATCGCTTAACGCTATTAGCACTTACACTACTCGCTACTACTATTAAAACTATATAGGCTATGCGAAAGGACTTTATAGTATTAATGCTTAGCCTAGATATCAGCGGCGCCTATAATAATATACCCTATAAGCGTCTCCTATACATCCTTAGGGCAAAGGGCTTCCTAGAATGGATTATTTAATTTATTTAAGAATTTATAGGCCAGAAAGAAACATTACTAGTCTTTAGCGGATACCAGAGCCCCCCTATTATAGTTACAACAGGAATACTATAAGGATTACCTCTATCGCCTATACTCTTTCTCTTCTTTATAAGCAACCTGCTTAACACCTTTAAGAAAGGGGCGACTTAAGGGATAGGCTTTATTAATAACACAAACCTAATTACATATGGGCCAATAGCCGCAGAGAACTATAGGACACTAGAGAAAGCCCATAACACCTATATAGAATAGGCAAGACGATATAGAGTCTAATTCTCACTAAAGAAATACCAGCTAATCTATTTTATAAGAAAACGTAACTAATCTATAGATCTTTAGCATATAATCTATATCTAAGGCTTTAGGGGTTAACCGGTTTAAGGCCTAAGGGTATTAGGAGTATAGGTAGACAGCAAGCTCCAATAGAGCGTATATACGGCGTAAGCGGCCCGTAAGGGCCAAGTATAGTATATCGCTATATCCAGGATCGTTAATTCTATATAGGGTCTATGCTTCTAGAGGTCATACCTACTATATATAGCAGTTGTCCGGCTAACCATAACGTATAGATCTAGCATTTGGGCTACTAGAGAACCCAAAAAAGGCCCCCCTAAATTACTCCTTAAACCACTCCAAAAGGTCCAAATAGCCTGCCTTAGGAGTATAACAGGTGGGTATAAGCGAACGGCCATAGCACTGCTTAAGAAGTAAGCCAATATTCCCCCCCTATAACTATATATTAAAGCCAATGCAATATAAAGGGTGCAAAAGGAACGCAACTCTAATGTTATAAAGTATATTAAGACACGCCTAAACAAACTATGGAGGGACCCTAGGGTGCCCTATAGGAGAAGGAACCAACAACCCCAAAGTAAGAAAGATATATTAGGAAAACAGGTAGAGAAAGCAAAAGAAGAATAATACGGCGCTAGGGCCTAGGCCTATATAAAGGAGAAAGGGAGACGCGTAAGAGACCAGCAAAGATAACAGTAAGGGAGAGAAAGGAGCTAAAGTAGAGTATAAAAGAGTACTAGAAAACCATCTACCGTAACATAATACTAGTTGGACCAACGCTGGAGAGATAAATGGGAGTTAAAGGTATAGAGGTAGACTTAGGCAAGGGGAACCTAAGCTATAGCATAGGTAATACTATAGGGGGTAAATACCTAAGGGCTCTAAGAGGGCCTAACAAAGGTAGAAAATATAATAGCAACACTCTTAAGGACAGGAATAATAGGACTAAAAGATTAGCTTTACTGGGTGGGTATCCTAGTAGGTAGCCTAAGGTGCGAATATGGCTGGCTAAGACAGATACTAAAACACGTAATACTGTTATGCCCCTTACGTACTAGCCGAGAAGCAATGCTCTTAGCAGCTGGCATAGAAAACTATAATACACTACTCTTAATATAGAAAGGCCTTAAGGCGGCTACCCGGTGGCTTATTAGCCAAAATATGCTAGACTAGTTCTAGGTTGCAAAGGAAATAGCAATAGAAGGCAAAGGGGCGAGTAATAGGCGCCCCCTAATAACTCTACAGGAGTAGAGTATAGTATGTAATACTAGCGCGTCCATAGGTTTGTTACGGCAGCAGTGGTTCCTAAAAAGGTCAAAAAGTAAGGTAGTAGAGCACCACTGGTAACTCGCAGGTGACTTATAAGCGAGCCCTAAAAGGCGGGGAGACGGATCACGGGGTTTTCTTAAATAGAGTTTTCTCCCCACATGTATATAAGGAGTAGTCCGCGTGGGCCCAACAGGGATCCGAATCGGACGTTAAGCAATGAATAATAATAATAAAAGAGTTTATTAAGTTATTTTATAAGGGACTAACTTAAGGACACAACGGAGCTATAGGCTTAGTATTAAGACTTTAAGAGAAATATATAATTTAAGGGATCTAGGGACTAGCAAGATAAGTTATAAAAGAGTGTTTAGATTGCTAAAGAAACAAACTAATAAGGTATAAGCCGTATAGAGGGCTACAACCTATTAAGACATTAGAAAGACCATAGGAAGTTATATTATAGGACTTTATTATTAAGTTACTAAAGTTAAAAGACCCTATTACAGGACAAGATTATAATGCGATTTTAGTAATAGTAGACAAGCTTATAAAGTAGGGGTACTTTATAGCGTACACAGAAGAAATGTCAGTAGAAGATATTGCTAGAATCTATATTAAGAAAGTGTTTGCAAGACATAAAGCACTAAGCAAGATTATATTAGACAGAGATCTAAGATTTATAACAGTATTCTAGAAGGTATTTTTAGTAGAATAAGGAGTTCGCGTAGCAACCTTAACAGCGTATTATCTGCAGACGGATGGATAGATAGAAAGATTAAACTAGACACTAGAACAGTATCTAAAGCACTATATTAATCACGCACAGAACAATTAGGTATCTTTACTACTAGTTATATAGTTTGCATATAATACAACACCATAAGAAGAAATGGGAACGTTACTATTTAAGGCAAATTATGGGTATAAGCTAAGATTATCGTTATTGCTATATTAAATAAAGAAAACAAGTAGCACAGCCAAGTGAAGAATAGAGACTTTAATAAATCTTTATGTAGATCTTAAGGAAACAGCGAAACTAGTACAAAAATAAATAAAAAGGTACTATAATACTAAGAGATCTAAGGGACCAGATCTTAAGGAGGGAGATAAAGTGTAGCTACTATATAAAAATTTTAAGAGTTGACGACTAAGCAAGAAGTTAGACTATATTAGACTAGGACCTTTTAAAATCACGTAAAGGATTTTATTGGTTATGTATAAGCTAAACCTACTAGCCAAAATAAGAATTTACCCTATATAGTATATCGCAATGCTAGAGCCAGTATACGGGAATATTAAGCCACTAGTCTACAAGGCAGACATATACAGAGGGCAAGAAGAAGACAAATAGCAAGTTTTAAAGATTATTAGTTACAACATCGGCAAAATATGGTACCCTTTCAATGGCCTCAATGGTTGGTGGTTGACGCAATTGGCGCGCAGTTGAGGTCATTTGGCAACTCGACCGACTAGCCTATATCGTGTTTTTTTGACACGCAGC
>Ga0307507_10001430_pt1 | contig 53551 bp, 58 predicted proteins | sample 7_EM_MG_FD_207223 | JGI IMG/M metagenome (GOLD analysis project Ga0307507, IMG submission 207223) | Populus trichocarpa ectomycorrhiza microbial communities from riparian zone in the Pacific Northwest, United States - 7_EM | ecosystem: Host-associated > Plants > Roots > Unclassified | place... | reverse complement strand
AATGAAATTACCTTTTAAATAACTATTTTTGTACATGCTTTTATAGCATTTGCTGCAACCCAAAAGTCAGCTAACCCAGTGGTCAATTTGGCCCGGAACAGGGTGGTCAACATCTCCATAATATACAGATCAAGACTTTATACGCAAGCAAAATGGCTTGATAAAATTGTTCTTTCACATTAATGATCCAGACGCGCTGACAGATGATGAATGGTTTGAAAACATTCGCCAACTGGAATGGCTGGCAGACAAAGGGTTGTTAGGGGTAAAAGCATCGAAGTAAAACATGGGTAAATTTGTATTAGACTTAGCAGTACGTTATAAAACAGCCTTCGGGTTTGTAGCCTATGATGCATACCAGGACTACAAGGCTAAAAATAAAAGCAAGCAGGATGGCGGCAATCCGTTTTCGTCTAACGGTTTTTATGTAAAAAGCGGGTTTTGCTTTTCAGATATGGAATTAAGCCGTGAGGGTTACCTATTAAAATTAGGTGACCCTGACTTCTTTGCCCGAAGCCAGGCCAGTACCTTATTCGTTGGCCCGCCAATGATCAGTGTAAGCAGGGAAAAGATTTTAAGCATAACTACCCCCGATAGAAGTTCATCTGAGATAGTCGAAAATTTTGGTAAAAAGGCGAATGACATTAAGATCAAGGGAGTTATTGTTGACATGGCCGAACATCATTACCCTGGCAACCAGGTTAAGCAATTACGCCAATTCAATGATATCGAAGGCTATTTTGATGTGTGTTGCCAATTTTTAAACGACCTGGGTATTTACTCGCTGCACATTACAAGCATGGATGAGATCACCGGCGTTGAAGGCTTTGAGGACACTCTTAGTTATAGTTTTTCCGCCAGGAGTGCCCAGCCATCTGAATTTTACCTTACAAACAAGTAGGCATGTATTTAATAATGAATTCAAGCCTGGTTGTTGACACCAAATTTGGTCAACTGGTACTCGGTGGGCTTAACCAGGGGGGCGGCATACAATCCATCGAAATTGAAGAATCTGTTGTTGAGATGGGCGGCACCTGCAAAGTTACAGTTCCCCAAAATATCAGGGAGTTCCAGGGGAAAAGCATCAGGGAGTTTCTTAACGAAGGTGATAAGGCCTATGTATACTTTGGATACAACGGCGAATTGGCTTTAGAATTTTCCGGGTACTTGCTTGATATCCCAACTGATGCCCCAATGCAACTTACCCTGGCTGATGAATTTTACCCGTTTCGCAAGAATAAGGTTACTCAAAGCTATAAGGCTGTAACGCTTAAACAGCTGTTAAACGATATCGCGCCCGGTTATAAAATTGTTTGTCCCGGTGTTAACCTGGGCAAACAAGTTATAGACAATGCTACAACCTTTCAGGTTTTAAAAAATCTTAATGAAACGTATGGCTTTTACAGCTATATAAGATCAGGAACGCTCTTTTGCCAATTTGCTTATGATGTGAGGGGATTGGCACCACAACAACATACTTATTATTTGTGCGATGACCATACAGGTAAAACAGTTAAACGGCTCGGTAACGTACGCAAAAACGACCTGAAGTATAAAAAAGCCGATGCCACTGATATCCGTATTGAGGTTGTTAGTACTCAATCCACCGGCAAAAAAGTAAAGGCTGATGTTGGCTCGAAAGTAAAAGGCGCTTCTGTTAGAAAGTTGAATTTGCCACATGGCCAATCAGAAAAGCAGGTTAAAGAAATTGCCGAAAAGATGCATAAGGGATTGTCATTTGACGGCTTCAGGGGAAGTATAACGGGCTACGGAATACCCAGGACAAACGCCGGTGATAGTCTTAACCTTGTTGATTTTGATTTTCCCGATAAAAATGGGATTTACTTGATTGAAAAGGTCATAAAGAAGTATTCTGATGAAGGGATTGAAAGAGAAAATACATTAAGCTACAAGATTTAATGATTGAAGAATTACTAAATAAATTACTTACGAAACATATTTCCCGCATCCCGGCCAGTGTAACAACTGGTTCAATAAAGGATGTAGACGAAGATAATTATACCTGTACCGTTGAAAGGGAAGATCGCCCAACACTTTATGGTGTGCGGTTAAACGCAGTAGAGTACACCGGTAACAGGTTGGTGGTAATACCAAAAACAGGGTCGATGGTGCTTGTCTGTATGATTGAGAGCGACATCGCTGAAGCCTATTTATTGGCTTACAGTGAAGTTAGTAAAGTGCTCATAAAAATAGATACCTCGGAATTCGAAATTAAAGGCGGCTCAATTAAAGGAGTAGTTGGGGTTTCGTCTTTTGAAATCACCGGCCAAAAATTAGAAGCTGCTGTTGGAGAATCATCCGTTGAGGTTACACCTGTAAATGTAAAAGCAAGCCTGGGCGCATCATCTATTGAGTTGCTCCCAGTGGCGGTAAACATCACCGGGGAATTGATGATCAACGGGGGGTTACAGGGTGGTTTACCCATGTTGACACCGCTTAAGGATAGTTTAAACTCCTTAAAGACTTACTCTGAATCTATGAAAGCCGCCATCGCTACAGCGTTTCAGCAGATACCAAACGGCGGATCAGTGGCCTCTATGAACTTTAACACAGCCATGTCCACTAAAAGCATAGTGATTAGTGAAATGGAAAACCAACACGCAAAGCAATGAACGATTACTTATGTGATAAAGAAACAGGCGACTTGGTTATTGCCAATCGTGATTTTTCACGCGGCTCTTCGGAGTTTAAGCATGTAGATAAAATCTTTAAAACGCCAATGGGTAGTATGCGAAGGTCACCATTGACAGGGGTTGGCGCAATAGATTACTTAAACGCTCCTGTTTATAAGCTTCAGCAACTTGTACGGGATGCAAACTTACAGCTTGAGGCTAATGACTTTGAGCCAAGTGTTTTTATTAATGCTCAAAACCAAATCGAAATAGATGTATAAATTTTTAATGATCCTGTTCCTGGCCGTTGCCATGATCAGTTGCCGAACCAGGAAAGTAGACAGGCAGTCTACAACCTCTAAAGCCAAAAGCGATTCAATAGGGCAATCGTTTAAGAGTAGTTCATCAGATAGCCTATTTAAACAGTCTGATGTGGATTTTACCACCTATGAATATGAATACCCCGCTGCTACACCTGAAGAAAAGGCGAAGGGGATCACTCCTAAGCCCAGGCTAAAGAAAAAAACAGTTGGCCATGCAAAGTCAACCGAAGATCACAGCCAAAAAAAGCAGGTCGATGCAAATCAAGCCCAGGTAAAAAAAGAAACGGCAACAAAAACGGTGCTTAAACACATCGAAGTAAAACCGGCTTCAGGTTCTTGGCTATGGCTTATCCTCGGTATTGCTGCTTGTGCGGTTGCTGTATGGTTACTATACAAGTTTAGCATAGTTGGTAAAATAAAGAAGCTGTTTGTATAATGAAATTGATTTACATCGAAAGCGGTCAAAATATTATTGATATCGCCCTTCAGGAATACGGTAAACTGGAAGCGGTTGAAACCGTGTGCCTGGATAACGGGCTTGCTTACGATGCTGATCTATATGCAGGCCAACAGCTGCTGATCCGTGAAGTCGGTAAAGATGATATTCCTGTAAAGGATGATACGGTATTGTCGGTGTACGCTCGTAAGGCCAGCAAGGATAAAAATGGGCTGTTCCTGGTGAACAGCCGGTCGCCCAGTGGCGATGCTCCAGTGATCCCCGACAATAGTTTGCCAACTTATTATGGTGACGGACCGGACGATTTTTGGAGTACTGAATTAATAACAATCTACCGGGGTAAAAAGGAAACCGCTAACCTTCCTTTTAATGCCAATATGGATAGGCTTTGGTATGTATACCCGCAAGCCTATGGCCAGCTTAGCCATGCCTTTCAAAGCGGGGGTTACGATGCGATCAGCAGCTTTGAACGCTTGAACGTAACCTTGGTGATAAACGATAATGACGTACAGTATTATGCTTACCGGCTTAACCATGATACCTATTTAACTGATGCCGATAACTTAAAAATAACGTTTGAATGAGTTTAGCAATTTTAGATGGCTTTGATAACAGGAGTAACAATCCGCTTGATGTAAAATACATCGTTGCGGATTTTGATGCCTTGGCAACGCTTCAGTTTATGCACAAAGGAATGTGGCGATGGGTTGAAGCGTTGGAAAATATTTATGTCCTTCAGAATGATCTTGAAACCTGGAAGCCATTAGCGATAGGTAGTGCGATCAGGCATTGGGTGGCCGGTTCATACGGATTGAATGCCCTGGTTATAAAAGCCGGTGGTTTATATGAAAGCCAAAAGGAAAATAATACTTCAGTACCGGGCGCAAGTGCGGACTGGAGTACAATACTTGGCCAAAAAGGCGACCCTGGGATTCAAGGAAAGTCTGCTTACCAGGTATGGTTAGAAAACGGCAATACAGGCAGTGTTGCCGTTTTCTTAAACAGTTTAAAAGGCGCGTCCGGGAAATCTGCTTACCAATTATGGTTAGATGCCGGAAATGTTGGAACTCAATCTGATTTCTTTAACAGTCTTCTTGGCCCGGAAGGGCAAAGAGGTGAGGGTTTAGATGTTTGGGATATCGTACATGCTGCTGATCCAGGGTACGATGCTGCTGACCTGGTAAGGCATGACAATGGTTTTTGGGAAAGTCAAATCGATGAAAATCATTCCGTCCCTGGTACAGATGCCAACTGGATACAGCAAGGCACCGGCTTTGACATGACGGCTTACATCGAAGCTGCACCCATTTGTGCTGATGAAGCCGCTGCGATTGTCGCCGGCCTTGATCCATATACTTTATATAAAACGGCAACAGGGGAATTAAGATATAAGCTACCAGGAACCATCGAGCCTGAACCGGTAACCCCCGAACCGCCAACCAATGGCATCGTTGATGATGATGCCGATACATTCACATTTACAGGAGGAGAAGAATAATGAAAAGGCCACTAACAGACCATGAATACCAAATAAACGGCGGTGCCTGGATTGGTTGCACCACTTCAAATTGTACCGATGTTGGAGACGGCACGTATGTAATAACCGATGGATTAAATGTAGATATACCTATTGGTAGTTTAAAAGTCCGGGTAAAATCAATTGGTATTAACCCGGTTAGTGCCGTTTTGTCTAATACAGTTGCGTTTAATGCAGTAGCTCCGGAAAAAAACATTCAGTTGCTTTTCTTTGGCGATAGTATAACAGGCGGTATTGGTACAACAGGCACCGGCACAAGCCAAACAGGCGACTTTAATAAAGGCAATGATTATCCAAGCAAAACGGTCGATGCGCTCACAACGGGCGGATTGTCGGTTACTAAAGGTGTTTTGCCGTTCCCCGGTCAAACAGCCGCTTGGTTTAATACTTATGCATTAAACGATGGCATAAAACTGTTTGATTATATCAACTACACTGATATTTATTGTGTCCTTTTTTTCGGTGCAAATGACATGTTGGGTAGTACCGACACTGATTTTATTACCAATTTAACAGCAACCAGCACGGCATTAAAAGCAGCGGGTGCAAAGGTGATAATTGTGCCGGTGTTGAATCGGAAAGACAGCTTTTCAAATACCAACTTCAATCCGCGCCGGAATGCATTTAACACATGGATTGCAGCCAACTACGCAACAATAGCAGATGCCGTTGTTGATATTAGTGGACATCCCGAAATGTGGGGAGATGCCGCGCCGGATAATGCCACTTATTTTAATGATCCCGATACAGATGGTTTAAGTAAAGTACACCCTACTGATGCCGGTGCGCTGATTATTGCCAATTGTTTAAATGCAACAATATCGGCACTTGCTTTAACATCATCGCTGGTTGTGTCTCCTCCTGATGAGGCCGCTGATTTTATTGCCGCAACAGGTATTACAGATAGCACACAAATAGCTGCTGTAAATACAATGGTTGCTGATATGAAAGCAGCCGGTATTTGGTGGAAGTTGAGGGCTGTATACCCGTTTGTCGGTGGCAATGCCGGGGCTCATAAATTCAACTTAAAAGATGCGAGGGATTTAGACAGCTGTTACAGGTTGGTTTATCAAGGTGCGGCAACGCATGATGCCAACGGGGTAACGTGGGTTGGCGGGGCTGTAGCCGATACTAAGTTCACTCAAAACCAAAGGTCAGCGTTTAGTAAGGGTAAAATGTCATTGCATTATTATTCCAGGACAGCTAATCCCGTACCGGAGGGGATAGATATTGGCGGCGGCAACGGAGGCTCTATAGCCCGGTTTGCAATTAGGTTGGGCGGTCAGGTTTATTGCGAATTAAACGATAATGGCCCCGCTCCTGAAACGGCAGCATATACAGCAACTGGATTGTTTAGCGTGTGTCGTGCCGACAATACCGGACACCGGACTTTGTACAAAAATGGAGCAGTAATTAGTACAGCAACATCGCCGGTTGGTAACGAGCAGCACACCAGTACCATATTGGGAAATCAAAACCTTTCAGGCGTGGGCGATAGCTACCCATCAGCCCGTAATTGTGCTTATGCGGCCATTGGTTATGGTTTAACAGATAGTGAGGAGGCCGCGCACTATACAATTGTACAAGTCTTTCAAATAGCTTTAGGGAGGGCTGTTTAAACAATTCATATGAAACTGGAAACATACACTTTGAATCTGATCATCACGATCTTTTGCTCGTTTGGATTTGGTGCAATACTTACGATTGTTGCAACCAGGAAAAAGACAAAGGCTGAAACACAACTGTTCACTACAGAAATGTACAGCACAATGCTCGGAGACTTGCGAGCACAAATAACCATGCTTGTAAGCCAAATAGATAATCAGGGCAAACAAATTTTAAACCTTCAGACAAAGGAAAGCCAATACCTAAAGATCATTAACGATCACCAAAAAAAAGAGCGGGAGTTAACCACACGGGTAAAGGAACTGGAGTCAAAGCTTGAACAATTACAATCTCAAATTTCATGATAGATAAATTAAAACAATCGTTATTCGGCTTTTGGAGCCGTGTTGAATGCTATGGAAGGAAACATAGCGAGTATTTCGGAATCCTGGTAGCCTTGCTGATGCTGCTGATCTTCCCGCCATTGATAAGGCAGATTGATCCATCAGCCGCGCCGATTGATCCAGGTGTACTAAGTGCTATTCTTTTAGCAGTAGTAGCCATCCTGGTGTTTAAGTCGGTTACCTGGTGGCTGATCCGGGCAATATGGCCGGTGTTTGCCGAATATTCAACTGAACATTTTACAAGAAACTTTAAAACCCTTAATGCATGTCAAAAAGTCGTTATCTACCTTTCGTTCTACTCTCTTTTGTTTTTGTCTTTTGTTGTGGCTTTGGTAGCGATCCTGTAAGGGAAAAAGTAAAGCACAAATACGAATCGCAAATCGGTGTAAGGGAAAAGACTGGGCATAACGATGGCAAGATGGTTGAAACCTACTTGCGCTATGCCCGCCTGGATAAAGGCAACCCCTGGTGCGCATCTTTTGTATGTTGGACATTCGGCCAGGTAGGTGTGGCTAATCCCAGGAGCGGCTATTGTCCCGACCTGTTCCGGGCTAATAAGGTAATCTACCAGCGTAATGTTCACAAGCCCCCCGTTACGCCCCGGCCCGGAGATGTTTGGGGAATATACTTCCCTGAAAAAGGCCGTGTTGCCCATGTTGGATTTGTAGACAATTGGGGCGATAAGTATGTTGTGACGGTTGAAGGAAATACAAATGAAGCCGGATCAAGGGAAGGTGATGGTGTTTACAGAAAGCGCCGGTTAATAAAATCAATTTACGTTGTAGCAAATTATATTAATTAAAGTGGCAAGAACTATACCTGTAATATTAGCGGAGATAAGAGGAGTAAGAACCGGCAAACCGCAACTGGCCGATTTGGACGGTCCTGAAGCTGTATCAGATTACGCACTTTGGGAAGAGGTGTTTGCTTATTGTATTTGGCTTTTTGAAAAGTTGATGGACACCTTTAGAGCCGAAGTTGATAAAGAGATAGAAGATAATAAGGTTTCAACTATCAGTTGGTGGCAAAATCAGATTTTAGAATTTCAGTATGATCCCGCAAATGCCCAGGTAGTAGAAGAGATCGATTTTATTGCCAGGTATCCTGTTATTGACGAAAGTTTAAGGATTATTAAAAGATGTTCAGTAAGAAACGTGGCGAAGAATGGCCACCTGGTTGTATCTGTAAAAGTTGCCCAGGTGGTCGATAATCAATACGTACCGCTTAATGAAACACAATTAGCCGCGTTGGTAGATTACACATTAAAGAAGCGACCAGGTGGTATAAGCATGGAGATCATAAGTCTTTATGCTGACAGGTTGAAGTTGGCTGCTGATATCTATTACAAAGGTCAGTATGATAAAGATTTAGTTAAGGCTGCTGTGATTGTATCTATCAATAGTTATTTCGAATACTTGTCGACTAATGATTTCGATGGGTTGGTAAGGTTACTTACCCTGGAGGACTTTATTCAAAATGTACCTGGAGTGAGCGATGTTAAAATAAACTTAGCCCAAGGCCGGGAACAAGCCACCCCGGTTGATAGCCCCAATGTGGTTGTGTTTGATCGAATCTATTACACTTCGGCTGGATATATTATAGCTGAAGATACAGCCGGACATACCCTGGCCGACACCATTAATATGATTGCCGATGTATAATATAAACTTTGACAAAATAGTAAGGCAATATTTGTCTACCTGGTTTGGCCCGATAAGGTACGCCTGGTTGACCTCGCTCGTAGCGAGCCTGGCTGTTTTGCGCGATGCGATGTTTATTGATTACCGGGCGCAAGCAATAGAGCATGCCCGGTACAACAGTCAGACAATTATACTTCAGTCCTTATTGAACAAAGCCTTTTTGACTGGAAACAAAACGGATATATATATTAAAAATTCAGATGAGTTTATTACCCCAACTTATTTAAACAACCAGGAAGAAGGCTATGCCCCTGTTTACCTCTTTAATGAAGGCCAGGGTAGTGCGTTGTACTTATACAATGAAGAAGAGTATGCTCAGTTGTACGATTTCATTGTTTATGTACCCCATGCGCTTTATAACACATCATTAAGCCGGATAAAAGGTATAATTAATTTATATGTTTTGGCCGGGATTAGTTACACAGTAGTTTATTATTAAGAATGAAGAAATTTACCGATCCACGCCCAATACCAAACGGTGGTATGCCAATTTATGGAGGTGACTTTGTAGAATGCTTGCAGACCGAGGTTTACCGGGCTATTGTATCACAATATAAAGCTTTTAACGAGCCTGTTATTATATACGGTTGCGAAGCTACACCCGGTGTTGATGATGATAGTCTTTCAATTACAGCAGGAATGGCTTTGCTTGATGGTGATCTGATCGACGTTCCTGCTTTTAATGGAGAATCGCCGGTTTACTTGATACAAGGCCCGGTTACACAAATTTTAAAGAACTTTAAAGATCAAACGCCCAGGCCAGTAATGTTGGTCAAAACTTCGGTATGGGTATCCGAGCAGCCAGATGAAGGCGACTTTATTAAATTCTTTCCTTACACGAGTCAACACCTGGTTGATGTTCAAAGGAGGTTCTTAACGCCGTTGAATCGTTGTGAGTGGTTCCCGGACTTTCCGCATGCAGCCGCTTTTGATGGAACTGGTAAAGGAAAATGGGAGTGGTTAGGTTATGCAGTGGCTAATTTCCAAAACGGAACATGTGATCTTACTGGCAGGGTTCCTGCTCAATTTGATCCTACGGTAACCCCTGCTGATCCAACTTTCGACATGCCTATTGGTAGATTAATGGGTGAAAAGAAGCATCAGTTAACACCGGATGAACTTGCAAAGTTCAACGTAGGTAGAACAAGGACGGACAATCCAGGCACACCAATCTATGAAGCCAATCACCTAAAGGGCGGATCAGATCGGGGGTTGTATTTAGAAGATCGTTATTTTGGAAACGATAAGCCGCATAATAACATGCAGGAAACAATTGTTGGCGTTTGGCTGCAAAGGATAGCCTACACGCTATAAATAAAACTATTTGAGATTGGTAGAGCAACCAGGTTTAAACAGCCTTTAAACACTCAAATTTCAGTTTTATTATATGTCTAAAATCAATTTAAAAACCCCGATTAGCTATTACGGAGGTAAACAAACATTAGCTACTAAGATTATATCATTAATACCCGAACACGTGTTGTATTGCGAGCCTTTCATTGGCGGTGGAGCGATATTTTTCGCAAAGCAACAGTCGGAAATCGAAGTATTAAACGACACCAACAAAGAAATGATGAACTTTTACAGAACAGTTCAAAATGACTTTGTTGGTTTAGAAAAGGAAATCAGGATAACCTTGCATAGCCGCGACCTGTTTAAAAAGGCATCGGTTATTTACAATTATCCGGATTTATTCAGTGAAATTAAAAGGGCCTGGGCGGTGTGGGTGCTTTGCAGCCAAAGCTTCAGTTCAATGCTCGATGGTTCGTTTGGCTTCGATAAATCAGCCCAAACCACAACTAAAAAGATCATAAATAACCGGGATAGGTTTACCGAGGAGTACGCTATCAGGTTGCAAAATGTTCAATTGGAATGTGCTGATGCGCTTTATGTAATTAAGAGTCGGGATACAAAGAAAAGCTTCTTTTATCTCGATCCACCTTACTTTAATAGCGATTGTGGCCATTACGATGGTTATTCAGAGCAGGATTTTGAGAACCTTTTAATACAAGCCAGTAAGATCGAAGGTAAGTTTTTACTATCATCCTACCCGTCGGAACTGTTAACCAGGTACGCAAAGGCAAATGGCTGGTATATGTGGTCTGTTGAAAAGGGAGTGACGGTGAACAATAAAAGCGGATATCTTAAACGAAAGATTGAAGTTTTAACCTCAAATTACCCCATAGATTAAGCCTTTATTTACATTAAAGATAGCGAAATCGAATGAGAAAAACAAGTTTAAGAGGTGTTTTTTTACTGTTTTTCCGAGAGAAAAGAAGCCCGGACAGCGATGAGTTATTGGCGATAAAACATAGCAGGAGCAGCAAGCTGCTCCTTGTCCGGGCTATATCTACTTGAATTGATAGAGCCTATTTTACTATGTTTTATCGCCGGTGTAAAGATAGATAAAACCCCTTAAAAAGCAAAAAAGCCCGATCATGTCGGGCTTTTTAAATTTATACGATTGGAATTAAAAACTTATACGATTAGATTTGGCGATTATACATTTAACCGCAGGCGATATGTTTTATCATTTGGGAAATCACGTTTAAAGTTTATAAGATTTATTTCGCGCAAAGACGCCGAGACGCAAAGTGATTTACTTATTTTTCTTTGCGCCTTAGCTACTTTGCGCGAAAAATTTAATACCTTGATATCATTGATACCTGTATAGCACTATATAGCCGATCATGTAATCTTAAACGCGATTCTCTGTTTTTATCATTTGATGCCTGCCAACTAACGTAATTTTTGCAACTATGTTTTTGCTATAAATGTTAAATAACTTTTTTTAACATTTATAATGCTCATTTGTATTTATCTTTAGTGTAAACCTATTACAGCTATGAAAAAAAAACTCCTGTTAATTGTACTGATTGCCTGCATTGGGCAGTTAAAAGCACAAACCATAACCCAATCATTCTTAACCAATAAACCTTACTGGAATCCGTTTTTTAAACCTGAACCCAATAGCTTATTTAAAACCGCACCGGTATTGCCGGGGTTAAATCAATCCTTACTAAGTAATGCCGCGACACTTAAAACCGTGCAGCCCTTTGCCGATGCTTCGGCTATGAAATATAACATGCCTATCGTGAAACTCTCATGCGCAGATAAGATGCCCATTGTAAAAACTGATGAACCGGGAATGCATTATAATATGCCAATAGCAGGGTATGAGCCGCCGAAGCTGGATAGTATGGTGAAAGTGATACCTTGATGATGAAGAGGGGCGGCACCTACGGAGCCAAAACCCGGGTGTTATATTTTCTATAAACACGGGGCTACGCCTTAGCCGAAAAAGGACCTTTGTACTTTAGGCAGCTTACAAGAAAAATTTTAACTTCCAAGGTAATTGATTCGCAGGGCAAAATTGGCTTCCGGCTCCATAGGAGCCCCGTGTTGTGTGCCAGGCATGGATAAACGTACATCTTGCCAAACACTGGTGTGTTTGGTTTACTCCCTTACGGTCATTGGTAAAACTTCGTTTTCTGTCTTTGTTTGCTGCCCTTCGGGCCGCCTTTAATCCTTCGGATTTCCGGCCATTGGGTTTACACCTAACGGTGCAAACGGGCGCATAGCTGCGCCAACCTTTCGGCGGCTATGGATGGTTGTTTGGTTTACCCGTGGGGTAAATTTTTGATAGGCTAATTTTCGGATGACTGTATTTCGTATCATGGTGGTTGTTTTTATTAAGCCAAAAGTCAGGGGATGTACATTGGTAAAATGGGAGTTAAGAGGAGTGGTGAAGCTTTGCAATTAAACGATTGGATTTTAGCCACTTATAAACGCATTAAACTTTAGCCGTTAAATTTGGGCAGTTCCGCGGCTTTATTCAACGAATATTTAACAAATCTCCGCTTTAGGATACTCCTAAGTTTACGAGGTGTCAACGCAGAATTTTGTAGCAAAAGAAAAATGTATGTTACCAGAAAAGATAAAAGAACAAAATTCGGAGATAGCCGAATTGTTGTTACAAATTGAACAAGGAGAGATACCGGTAAAGCTGATTGTTCAACGATTGGCAGAGTTGATTGTAAAGCTGGATGAAAAAGAAAGGCAATTGGAGAGCCTGATCAAATCAATCCCCATGCTATCTGATATTACCAAAAAGATAAGTGAAATTCATACGCTGCACTTTCCGGCAAAGCATTTAAAAAAGAAATCCCAAAAGGAACGGTTTATGGCCGAAATCCTTTTGGGATCAGTAAGGAAAATGAAATAGCTTTAAATAGCTACTATTGTTTCTGGGGCCATAAGGGTGCTTTTGCAGAAAGCCAGCAAATAAGGCCCTTCAAGTGATTCGTATAACTCTGCCAAGTCATGATCGGTTCCCGTCTTTTGAACTAAAAATGAGCTTTCACCCATACCGCTTAAAGTTGCACCATGTTTTTGTAAAACCCGCCAAAAGCTTGGTTCAAGGCGTTCCCTCGCTACCCTGTAAATACCTATCTTGGACAAAGGCATTTCCGCCGTAGGATAAGCTTTAGCTTTGTACACTTCAATGATCTTTTCTATTCGGTGTAACATTGGTTCCAATTCTGTTGCAGGAATTGCTACTTCTAATGTTATCAATACAACCTCGTTAATGTCGGTATGCGCCACATTCAAGGAGGCGATGGGATAATCCCGACGATTAAATAACATGAGTAATTGAGCTACTAGCCCTTTTTTATCATCTGCATAAACAGTGATGACTTGGGCGATTTCATTTGGGTTCGGTTTTCTCATTTTTGATCATAAAAAAAGCCCCCCGGTCTTTCCGGGGGGCTATATGGTTAATAACTGTTATACAATAATTATCACCCCCCGGCAGGAATCAAAAGAATCACAATAATAATAATGACAGGAAGCTGTGCAAAACCATTCAAGTTTTGAAGCAGTGTCGTAATTCTATGTGATTGAGTCCTAATCATGGAGTGTTCGGGAACAAGATAGACATTATTTTGATTTTTTTAAAAGTGTCAGCATGCCTGCTTTATAAAAAAGTCTTTATATAGCAGGTATCAGTTTATCGGATTGAACAAATTTTAATAAGTCTTTCAGGTAAGTTTCCGTTTCCACTAAACTGCTATGCCTGTTGGCAGAACATATTTCTGCCAGTGTCCAGCCAGCTTTAAACTTTTTGACATTGGAGAAGTGCTTGAAGGAATAGAGCGTGTAATTTTTGTCTTTCAATTTTAAAGCTTTCAGGCACTTTTGGAAACGCTCGTAGGGTGTATTTTCACCGATCTTTTGTTCGGCTATAATAGTATCCGGCGAACCTAACAGGAAATATCCCCTGGGGTATTTCGGTATTTTAAGTTTATCCAACTCTTTCCTTAAACTCGGATCAATGTGTACTGGTAGTGATTTTTTGTTCTTGGCTATGGATGCTGGTATCGTGATCGTATTGGTTTCTAAATTAATGAACTTCAATCGCAGGTATCTTAACTCTTTGGGGCGAATGCAGGTATAATAGATCATCCTGACAAAAAGCAGGCAATAGGGGTCATTAACCTGTAGCCAGTCAATGATCAATTTGAAATCAGCATCAGAAAATACCTGGTGTGATTCGGTCGCTAACTTCCTCCTTGTTTCCGTATCTGTTACCGGGTTGACTTCGATGTACTTATTCTTTTTAAGATAGCGGAAATAATTATTGAGCGATATTCGGGCGTTGTTATAAGTGACACCAACCCATTTTTCGGTTTGTTCGTGGTGGTCTAAAAAGTGGGTGATTTCATAGTCACTTATCTCCGTAACCTTTTTATGTTCGCTGTAGTAGTTAATGAACATATTAACTTTGGACAGGTAGGATTGAATTGATTTTTTCTTGGTTCCTTTGGCTTCGTGGTAAGCTTCAAAAAGAACTTTACCTTCTTCGAGCGATAAAGAAACGACCTGCCGCTTTAGCTTTTCGTTGCTCCTTTCGTCAATCGGAGTCGAGCCGCCATCTAAAGCTTCGCTATAGGTTTCTAACAGTTCATTAAAAAGGGTTAGTTTTTCTTTTGGATCTTTTATCCGGTTCAGATTTAGTAAAAATCTGAACCGTTCCATATTACGGGTAGCCGGATCGTAAAAGAAAAATTCGATGTACCAGCTTTGCTTCGCTTCCTCGCGGGCTTTTGTAGAGCCTTTTGGAACAAGATCAATCTTTTTTCCCTTGAATAATTTGGGTGTTGTGTAGGTGATTTCTGCCGTTTTCATGGCATGCAAATTCACATGCTGTGGCAGAGTTTTGTCAGAGTAAGCACCTGGTGAGTAGTTAAATAACTGATTACCAGGTGCATTAAGTGTCTGGGTGGAGAATATCGGATTAAACACGGCTATGAGTCAGTCTTTCTGTTTTACAATTGGTTCTTTATACCGTAAGTTGAATCTTTCGCTGTGGAAGATCATTTCCCGCCTCGTATTTTCCTAACGAACGCTTTTCTCCCAGATACGCTTTAGCGAAAGTTTTGAATAATAATTTCGGATTGGGTGTTGGATTGTGTATTTGCCTATAGGCGTCCTTGATCTCCGACGCATCCACTCTGGTCTGATCAGTTTCTAATTGGAGCGCTTTATTGCGTAGTTCTCCCAGTCTTTTTGTTAACAGATTTGTGAGCCTTGCGGCATTGGGATGCGATTTTTTAACCTCTTGTTTTTTGGCGTCCCATAATTTTCGGCCGGGTAAAGTATGTCCCTCGAAAATATAGGAAGGTTTGCCATTCTTGTAAATTTTGAATCCGATTGGGTACTGTCCATCCTTATCCGCACGGCTCCAGGTGACGATTTTTGCAGTTGCCATATTGCACTTTTTTTGGTGAAAAATTCTTGTTTTCACCAAAGGCAAGCTAAGATTTTTGTTAACGTATTGTTAACGTTTTTGGTAGTTTTAGCTGGTTTTACATGGTCTCAAAAAAACACCAAAACCGCGTTTAAACGCTATTTAGGCACTTTTCAATCTGCGTAAAACCGCATTTTCTCAACTCATAACCCGAAGGTCGTAGGTTCGAGTCCTGCTCCCGCTACAGAAAAAGACAAAGAGGCATAATCAAGCTGTAACGCTGGTATGCCTCTTTCTTTTTTAGTCATAAGTTGCTTTAAATAACCCATATATACAAACACCGAATTTGTCCTATTGGTTCGACACTGGTCGGTTTCCCGGTTATGGCGGATCAAGCAGGATTTTTGTTGGGAAATAAAAAAAGTATTTGTTTTGCGTTAGGATAACCAATACGCATACTCTTGTTATCTGCTTACGAAACGCTTGTCCGTTTTATATTATCAGAAGGTATTTAGGATACTTTGAATTAACTAATGTTCCCAGTAAAAGGATCATGGAAATCTGCACATCTGGAATATGCATATCTGAAAAAAGCCCCGCATGGCAGGGCTTTCACACATATTAACTATTTATAACTGAAAAAACTCAAGTTTAAATAAGCGCCTGCACATATCGGTATTCAAAGGTAAATGCCACAAATGGGTGTTATTAGGGTATTTTATATCAAAAATATTATTCTTAAACTGTCATTCAATTTCAGAGTTTTCCACAATGTGTTTACAAGTAGGCTTTTTAGCACTTTTTTGTCGATTTACTGTAATAATTTTCAACATCAACCGATTGTTGAATTTTCTTTTTTGTAAATTGGGCTTGACGTAACCACTATGAAAAAACTGTTTTTGATTAGCCTTGTGTTATCATTTGCTTTTGGTGCCAATGCGCAGGATAAGCCCAATATATACAACCCGGCTGCTGATGCCAGGGCCGAAATTACTGCGGCGGTTAAACAGGCAGCCAGCCAGCATAAAAATGTACTGCTGCAAATTGGAGGCAACTGGTGCAGCTGGTGCATCAGGTTTAATAACCAGGTAACTGCCGATACCACACTTAACACCTGCATGAACAAAAACTACATTGTTTTGCATGTAAATTACAGCCAGGAAAATACCAATGACACTTTAATGGCAAGCCTTGGGTACCCGCAGCGTTTTGGCTTCCCCGTTTTTATTATATTGGATGATAAGGGTAACCGCCTGCATACCCAAAATTCCGAATACCTGGAAGAAGGCAAAGGTTATAACAAGAATAAAATACTGGAGTTTTTTAAAGGCTGGTCGCCAGAGGCGCTTGACCCTAAAAGTTACACCAAAACCAAATAAACCGCTTTTTAAGATAAACTATTGACGAGCAATATATTATCAAAAAAAAATATATTTATCTATATTTTCAACACGGGTTTGTTAGTGTAATAAACCCGATACAAAAGAAAAATTTTTTTCTAAAAGTTAAATATTTTCGCAATTGTTAATTAACTTAGTTTATTGTTTCACCCTTAAAAATCAAACTTATGGCAAAGCACACCACTCTTAAACGAGGTCAGTTACTTAAGTACATTGGTAAAAGGTGGAAAAACCTAAACATTGGCAGCCCTATCATGAAATTTTTAGGTTATGATAGTAATGGCTTTGCCGATGTATGGGTTGAATACCAGGGCCGCCTTATGCTGCTGGCCATCGGGGAGGTTGAGCTGGCAATTTAGCCAACAACATCTGTTTCACACACAAGCTCAGGGAGCCCTGGTCAGTATGCTGGTCAGGGCTTTTTGCTGCAATACTTTTGGATAAAGCTATCGGCCTTGTCGCTACCTATGTTACGGATAAAGTCCCAATCAGTACAGGCGCCGACTATATCATTTTGCTTTAATTTTTCGGCGGCCTTGTTAAGGATATCATCTATCAGTTCATCATCGAAGCCCAGTTGTTTTTTAAGGGCGACGATGGTGGCTTCTTTAGACAGATCGGCCTTGCCCTGGTATTTGTTGATGTAGTAATTAGTTACGGCGTTTTCCAGTTCCTGCCGGTTTTTATAATCGGTAATGGCGGCCTGCATATCCCTTACGGTTAATTGGCCGCAATGTGTTTGATCGGGATCAAACCTTATGGGCTGCACCAGGTTGGTTGCGGGGTTGTAATCCGCAGGCAACATCCACAGCCCCGATGTAAGTTTAATAACCCGCAGGGCTTCGTCGTCCAGGTCAATTCCGGGGCCTTGTTGTACTTTGGCATCGGTTACCCGGCCTTGCTTATCCAGCCGGAAAGCTACGTTTACAGTACCTGAGATACAGTTTCGGCTCGAATACTCCGGGTAAACAATCTTTGATTTCAGAAAATCATCCAAGGCCCGCGGCCCGCCCTTAAACGCAGGCTGGGCACTGGCGGCAAATGTAGCTGTTAATGCGATTATACCGATGAGCAGGCGTTTTATCATAATATAAATATCGACAATAAAACGGGAATAATGTTTGGCGAGATTAAGAATGTTAGGGGATATGCACTAAACTTACTTGAAGAAACCTAAACCATGCTGAGTTGTAAAATCTGCAGATTCTTAAGAGGAATGACATCGTAAAAGGGCTATCATGGTGAGCTTGTCGAACCATAGTGGGCAAAGGCCTCTCCGCACGACCCTTCGACAGGCTCAGGATGACAGGCCTACACACGTCGAAAACAGCAGTCTCGCTTCTGGTCGACTTTTTTATTAAACGAATAGGGTTAAAACCCCAGCACCAACCCCGGATCAGGCACATTGGCCCTATACTTTTCCATCTCCGAGTATTTACATACCCCTGGGTAATCGCCAAACTTTCCTTCCATATCAAACATGAGTTGAAAATGCAGGTGAGGCGGCCACTGGCCGTTTTCGGTATTATCGCCAAGCGCGGCTATTTGCTCATCTTTTTCAACCGGCATACCAACAGTTAAACCCTTCAAACTTTTGCGGCCCAAGTGGCCGTAAAGGCTATACAGTATTAAACCATCAAGATTATGTTGCAGTATAATGCATGGCCCGTAATCGCCCACGTTGTTGTTATCCTGATAGCTGTGTACTTTGCCGGCAAATGGCGTATAAATGTGCGTATCCGCCGGCCCCCAGATATCAACACCCAAATGCAGGCGGCGTGGCTCGTCTTCGGTATCAAAGTGGGCGCTTACGGCGTAAATAGTGCGGTGTTCCAGGTAACCGCCAATGCCGTAGCGGCAATTATTTGCCTTCAGTTTATCGCTTACCCAATTGGTAAACCGTTGGATATCGCCAATTATGGCAGTACTCAACTCGGTATTGGCGGCGGTAAAATCCAACGGAAAAAGCCGGTCGGTGCCGGCATTGTAATCAACCACTTTGCCAATGGCATCGGGGTTGTTTTGTAAATAAGTTTTCAGCTGTTGGTGCCGGTCCATGAAGTATTTATCATTTTAAGTCATTAGGCGAAAGTCTTAAGCCTAAAGAATGGTTTCATCTTTATTGACTTAATGACTTTTCCCGACTTCAGGCTTAAATTATTATTCGGTATCTGGCTGGCGCTCTTCTTTGCTTATTTTGTCGAAGATCTTATCCATACGTTCTACATATTCGCTGGTATCATCCACAAAAAACTCCAGCTGGGGGATAATTCTTACCTGGTCTTTAATACGGGCACCCAATTTGTAGCGAATTTCGGAGGCATGTAGCTTAATGGTTTGCAAGGCAAGCTGCAAATTAGTATTGCCAAAAAAGCTTAAAAAGATACGGGCTATGGCCAAATCGGGGGTTACACGTACTTTGGTTATAGTTACCAGGGTATTAGGCAAATAATTCATGCCTTCGCGCTGAAAAATAGCGGCAAGGTCTTCCTGAATTACCCCTGCAAATTTTTGCTGACGTTTTGATTCCATGTTGATAAGTTAACGCCAATTGAGGCAGATGTTTATTTATTTGGTTCCTCCGGGATAGTTTTCAGTTGAGAGTTTTGAATTTGGAGTCAAAAACTCCCTACTCAAAACTCAATACTTACAACTTAATTACACATATCCTGCGGGATCTCTTTTGTTATTTTTACTACTTTTTTTACCACAAGGGTGCTGTCATACTCCGATCCCATACCCTCTTTACCCGATTTTAATTTTACCCCCTCTACCTCAACATAAACCGGCTCATAAGGTTTTTCGAAATTCATTTGAGAGTATTGCAACTCCAGCCGTGCCGAGCTATCGGTTACCCAAAACTCCTGCCCGCTATCGCAATCCTTAAATGATTTTATCTCGGGGCCAAAACTATATAAACCTTTATAAACAACAGGCTTATCTGCTTTATCCGGTTTCCTGTTACATGAGGATACCGCTATAAAAAAAACAAATAAAAAGGCCAGATACTGAAAATAGCTTATCCTCATATAACAAATTTACAAATCCTGTTTGATTTCGTCCAATCCTTTGATGCTTAATCGTGCACTTATTCCTGATGCAATTACAGAAATAGCCCCTACGGTTAAAAAAACCAGCCCAAAATCGCCTATTTCCAAATCAACGGGATAGGCGTCAAGCACCGATAGCGTTGCCCCCATTTTTATTAAACCATAGTGCCGCTGCACCAGGCAAACGCCCAGGCCCAGGGCAATACCTATAATACACCCAAATATCGATATCATCATCCCTTCAAAAAAAAAGATACCCTGTATCAGCATTTTATTGGCCCCCAAACTGCTTAAAATAGCAATATCTGCCCGCTTATCAATAACCAGCATGGTTAACGAGCCAATGATGTTGAATATTGCAATAATAAGCACAAAGGTTAATATCATAAAAATACTCCAACGCTCATAGTTCAGGGTTTTATAAAGTTCGGTATTTTGCTGCTTGCGGTTTTTCACCGTGAAGTTTTTACCTATGGCATCTATTATTTTGCCTTGTACCGATTCAAGATTGGTGCCTTTTTTATAAATGAGCTCCAATGAGCTTACTTCCTTAGGCTGATCGAGCAGATCGCGGGCAAATTCGATGGGGGTTACCACAATATCGTCAAAATCCTGCTGGATACCGAACACGCCCGACGGGTTTATGGAGCGCACCCTGAACTCATCCAACGGGTTTGCAGAGTTTGCCGCGGTTCGGTTTGGCGAGTATATCTGGATAGGTAGCAGCGCATCATGTACATTAATACCCAGGTTGCCCTGGATGGTTGCACCAACCACTGCAAAGTTGCGCCCGCCGCTTTTTAGGGTAAATGAGCCGTTTTGTACGGTGCTATCCAGTTGTTTATTTTTTAAAAAATCATCGCTTACTCCTTTAATGGTTCCTAAAAATGGCTTGTCGCCATATTTTATCAGCGCTTTTTCCTGTAACACCTGGGTAAATGAAAACAGCTGCGGATCATTATGCAGCGATGTAAAATAAGGCGTATTGGGGTCGAATGTTTTACCCAGGCGGGTCTCTATCTTAATTTCGGGCGTAAAATTGCTGTAAAGCGACAGGATCACCTTCTCGAACCCGTTAAACACCGATAAAATAATAATCAACGCAGCGCTGCCAACCAACACCCCCAGCATGGATATGCCCGAAATGATATTGATGGCGTGCATCTTCTTGCCCGAAAACAAGTATCTTTTAGCTATGTATACCGAGGTGTTCAAGTAAGTTTTAAGTTAACAGTTTTGAGTGATGAGTTAGGAAGTTTTTTTGACTTTTTAATTTTGACTTTTAACTTAAGAAAGGGTTATTTTGTTTTTCGTAACCGATAGTTGTTTCGGGGCCGTGGCCTGGGTAAACCGTGCAATCATCGGGTAGGGTAAACAGTTGCTGTTTAATGCTGTCCATCAATTGGGTAAAATTGCCGCCGGGCAAATCGGTACGGCCAATACTACGCCTGAACAGCACATCCCCGCCAATTAAAATATTGGCCTCTTTATCATAAAAACACAATGATGCGGGTGAATGGCCGGGGGCGAAGATGATCTCTAAAATAGTATTGCCAAACTTTATACTGCCGTTTTGGGGCAGGTACTCATCCGGCAATGGCGATACCTCATACCTGATGCCCATTTGAGGGGCGTACGATACTACGGCAGTCAGCACCGGCAACTCGCCCTGATGAAATTTGGGTTTAAGGCCGTATTTATCAAATACAAATTTGTTACCCAATACATGGTCAATATGGCAATGGGTATTTAGTAATAAAACGGGGCTTAAATTATTATCCTTTATAAAATTTACCACCACATTTTGCTCGGTAGCGGTATACATTCCAGGATCAATAATTGCACATTCGCCGGTTTCATCATATAAAATGTAAGTATTTTCCTGGTAAGGGTTGTTCTCAAATGATATAACTTTTGCCATGGGGTAAAAGTACGGATTTAATTTGTTGAGCAGGGATGAGTTTAAAAACGCCGGGGAAAATCGTAAACTTCATAATACCTATCCATCACAGGTAAAAAAAGTTTGTCATCCTGAGCGGTAAAATTTAGCGAAATTCTGAAATAGGTAATGACAACGATTTAATCCCCAATGTCATGCCGAACTTGTTTCGGCACCCCACATGCTAAGTGTACTTCATGCGGGCCACCTGTCCTGTGGGATCCTGAAACAAGTTCAGGATGACTTCCGTTTTTCAACTTGTCATAGCTCCTTTAGAATTTCCCGAAATTTTACCACTCAGCATCACGGATGTGGTTTTACTCCTCTACCAATTCCACTTCAGCAACAGGGCTAAACAAATAAACGCGTTTGGTTTTTACCTCCACGCATTTAAAACGCTTGCGCAGCTGCTCTTCCTTCCTGAAAACGCGGTCGCCTTTTATTTTAAACAAAGCTTTAAACGGGACTTTCTCAATCGTTAACATCGCCTCTTTTGGCGCATCATATTTGCGGAGCGACCGGTACAAATTCAGGTCCGAACAGCTGGACGCTGCCGGATTATCCAGGTAACTGGTGATGGCGTGCTTTACATCGGCCGGGAAAATATCCTTTTCGAAAAAAGGCTGCATCATTTTTTTAAAATTACCTTTCCATTCGGTACCGTGTGGCTTGGCTTTTTGTTTATGCTCGTTCCAGGTATGCAGGTGCGCAAACTCATGTACGGTGGTAACCAAAAAAGCATAGGGATTAAGGTCATAGTTAACCGATATACGGTGACCTTTCCCGGCGTATGGCGAACGATAATCGCCAAACTTAGTGCCGCGATTGCGCGAAATTTTAAACTCGCATTTAAAGTAGTCAATCCAGCGGCCAATGAGCGGGGCAGCATCGGGCGGAAGATATCTTTCTAAAACTTTTACTTTATCCAATTTTTACCTCATATCAAAGATAATGATTTTGGTTATTTAGTTAATAATCTTCGGGGGCATATAGTGTAGGCGGATTGTCATATCCATCCCAGAAAACCCAAAGCCGACCGCATTTATCGCATTTTAAAAATGAGTTCATTGCCAAATGCAATTGTTCTGCATCAACCAACTCCTGATATTTATCATATTCAACATCCGATATAAAGAGCCATTCAACAGGGTTTGGAATTGCCCCACTTATCCTGATAGTGTTTTCACATTTGCATAAAAATTTGCCCATACTAATATTTTTGTCCCCTCAGGGTCTCTTTGAAAAAGGACCCTTGAGGCCACTTGCTAAGTAACAAAATATTCATCGCCGAATTACATTGTCGTTTTTTGTCCCCTCAGGTGCTGTTGAGAAGGACCTCTATGTAAGCTGCCCTGAACCATGAACTATCAACCATGATCTATGAACTATAAAACCTATTTCAACAAGTGATACACGATAAAACTGGCCGAATAAGCCAAAGCAGTCATGTAAGCAAACTGGGCTGCGGGCCAGCGCCAGTCTTTAGTTTCGCGATAAACCACTGCAACAGTACTGGCGCACTGCATGGCAAAGGCGTAAAACATCATTAACGAAAAGGCCACGGCTAAAGTAAACACTGGCTTACCTGTATCGGGATTGGTGGCGCCATGCATTTTTTGCTGTACCGATTCCATTTTATCGGCGTCGCCTTCTACGCTGTAAATAGTAGCCATTGTGCCTACAAAAACTTCGCGGGCAGCAAAAGAGCTGATGAGGGCTATTCCTATTTTCCAATCGAACCCTAAAGGCTTAATAACAGGTTCAATTACATGGCCAAATACACCGGCATAGGAGTTTTCCAGTTTTTCTGACGCGATAACCTTTTTCAGGCTATCGGGTGTCATGGTTTTAGTGTACAGGGGCTGGCTAAAAGTTGCATCTATTTGCGCAAACTTATTACCCGGGCCATATGATTTTAGCACCCAAAGGATGATGGATACCGCGACAATTACTTTACCTGCCTGAAAAACAAAAGTTTTAGAACGGTCGTACATGGTAAATGCCACATTTTTCCACCTCGGCATCCGGTAAACCGGCAGCTCCATAATAAAGTAGCCGCGCTCGCGCGATTTCAGGATAAATTTCATCACAAAGGCTACCACAATGGCCGATACGATGCTGAGCAGGTACATGGCCGTAAGCGCGAACCCCTGCAGGTTAAATACCCACCAAACATTGCGGTTAGGCACTACCAGCGCAATCAATAAGGTGTAAACCGGTAAACGTGCCGAGCAGGCTACCAATGGGGTAACCATAATAGTAATCATCCTGTCTTTCCAGTTTTCGATATTGCGGGTGCTCATGATAGATGGTACCGCGCAGGCAAAGCCACCAATAAGGGGCACCACCGATTTGCCGTTGAGCCCCACTTTACGCATCACCTTATCCATCATAAACGTAACGCGCGACATGTAGCCCGTATCTTCCAGTATGGATATTAATGCAAAAAGTATGGCTATCTGGGGCACAAAAACCATTACCCCGCTTAAGCCGGCAATTATACCATCGCTTACCAGGCTAACTAAAGGCCCGGCCGGCATGGTTTTACTTATTAAACTTTGCAGCTTAATAAAAAGCTGTTCGATAAGCGACATGGGGTAAGCCGACCAGGAAAATATGGCCTGGAAAATAAACATCAGTATGGCAAAAAAAATGATAAAGCCAAATACCTTATGGGTAAGTATCTTATCTATTTTGTTGCTTACGGTTTCGTCATGCGCGGTTTCGGGCTTTTTAACGGTATCGTATAAAAGGTCGTTTATAAAGTTATAGCGGGCAATAGTTTCGGTGGCCTGGGCTTTTTGCGAATGGAAAGCATGTTCCTTTTCCAGCTCTTCAATGCGGTCGCTTTCGGCGGGTGTTAAAAAGCCCAGCGTTTCGTGCTGGTGGGCCAACTGCAGGGCTAAGTAAGGATTATCAATTTTATATTCGGCCCGAATTTGTGCTACCAGTTTTGGTGCAATCGTATCTACATCAATAGTATCCTGCTGCAGAGCAATTTTATTAGCGTAGGCTATAGTTGTTTTAAGCTGATCGATCCCTTTTATCTTCCGGGCAGATATTGGAACAACAGGTACCCCCAACTTTTGGGCAAACAAATTGACATCGATGATGATACCGGCTTTTTCTGATACATCGATCATATTAAGGGCAACAACAACCGGAATTTTCAGATCGGCTATCTGGGTATACAGCAGCAGGTTGCGTTTAAGGTTGGACGCATCCAGGATTACAACGATCAGATCGGGCACCATGCCTTTAGCTTTATCGGCTAAAACAGAAAATACAATAGATTCGTCTTTACTTTTGGGGTAGATGCTATAGGTACCGGGCAGGTCGATAATTTCGGCGGTGCGGCCATCGGGCAGCTGGCAAAAGCCTGTTTTTTTGTCGACAGTAACCCCCGGAAAATTTCCTATTTTTTGATTAAGACCGGTTAGTATATTAAATAGAGTTGATTTACCGGTGTTTGGATTTCCTACAAGCGCAACTCTTATATCGGCTTTCAATGGTTACAAAAACTACTGCAAAACAATGGTGGAGGCCTCAAATTTACGAAGGCTTAACTGGTAACCCGAAACATGAATAGCTATAGGATCGCCAAGGGGTGCTATGCGCGAAATTTTAATTTCTTCACCCGGTAAACAGCCCATTTCCATCAATTTAACCGACATTTCAAGGTCAGTAAATTCTTTAACAATTCCTGTTTCGCCTACTTCAAGTTGTGAAAGTCTCATCGTATAAAATTTAACCTGAGCAAATGTAAGTTTATTTATATTAAATCCAAATAAAGACGACTTGCAAAATGAAGATATTTGAAAATTTGAGGATTTGAAAATTTGAAAATGATTTTGGGATGAATAATGTCTGAATCAGAATTACAGAATTTGAAAATTAGCAGAATGGACCACATCAAACATTTGCACATCAATCAACTCATCATTTGCACATCTGAAATCTGCATATCTGCACATTTGATTTTTCCAAACGTTGGGCACCCACAGCCTTTTTTGAAGATGCCGCATGATGAAAAACCGGCGAGCAGGACTGCTGCTCCTATAATAATGAGTTTACTTTTTTTCATTCCCAATTGCACTTACTGTTAGCATAACACCAAAAACCCCCATACATGCCCCCAGCGCATCGCAAAAGAAATCGTTCCATTCGGCGCTGCGCCACGTAAAAAACTCCAATTGCAATATTTCTATCAAGCCGCCAAAAGCAATCCCGGCTATTACTATTATCAACGCTCTGGTATACGACAACGTTCTTGGTTTTTGTTGCCTTATCACACCATTGCAATACAACACTACCAATGTAAAAAACAACCCGGTGTGGGTAAGTTTATCAAAACCTTTAAAAAACATGGGCGAATCGCCCGCCGGCCCCAGGTTAACGGAGCAGATTGTCAAAATAAATAAGGCCCACAAAATTGCGGGCCCGTAATATTTTAGCGTTGCTTTCATTAAGCGCCAACAACCGATTTATAGTCCTCAGCAGATAAAAGGCCCTCAATTTCCGAAGCATCGGCAAGGGTTATTTTCACCATCCAGCCTTCGCCGTAAGGGTCGGAGTTTACCAGGTCGGGCTGGTTGTTAAGGGCAGGGTTAATTTCGGTAACTGTACCGGTAACAGGCATAAACAGGTCCGATACTGTTTTTACTGCTTCAACAGTGCCAAAAACGGCATCTTTAGCAACTTGTTTCCCTAAGGATGCAATATCTACATAAACAATATCGCCAAGCTCGCCTTGAGCAAATTCGGTGATGCCAATTGTAGCTTCATTGCCTTCAACTTTTATCCACTCGTGGTCTTTAGTGTACTTTAATTCAGCGGGAAAATTCATGTCGTTAAATTTTATGTGCCCAAAAATAATAAAAATTAGGCTATAGCAATAATTAAAGATTTATTGGGAGAAAGGGGCGCGGCATCAATAGATCGCTTTAAATAAAAGGTAAATAATTGTATCGCGCCAATACGCATAACACGCAAGGAAATAAACAAATCGCCTTATGCGTTTTGCGCAAAATCAGGTAACCCAATAATATTAACCGCTCCTTTTATTTTTCGCTGTAAGCCACCAGTTGTACAGTTAACGTTTTTATCCTGTCGAGTATGCTGGCGTCGGCATTTTTTCGGTAAAGGTCAAGCAGTTTATTTGTCCGGTCTTTATCCGCGTCTTTAATAAGCTTTTGGGCCATCAGCTGGCTTATAGCGTTTAGTACGCGATACGCTACATGTTTCCAGGTTACCTGGCCGGCATATGTCAACAAGCGATCAAGATCGCCGGGTTCGGGTTTGGCTATAATCATTGTAGCAAGAGCCACAATCAGTCCCTGGTTAAAGTTTGTGGCGTTAAGGTCCAGGATATCCTGCTTAGTGATATTGTTTTTTAACGCATAGGCTGCCATATCGCCCGCACAGGCATCTTTCATTCGCACACGTGTACCATAATCGTTTGATTTGATATCCATGTATTTATCTGCCTGCGTTTTAAGATGATCAAGATTGGCCTGTTTATCTTCAACTACCGCGACCGGCGCGTTCTGAATGAGGGATTGGGTAAGCATTGATTGCCCGGCTTCTACGTTTTCAATTTTGGCCTGGGCTGTATCAATTTGATTTTTTAATTCGGTTAGCGTAGCGGCCTTATCTACCTCTCTGAATTCGGCGGCCAGGTAAAGGCGGGTAACCAGGTAACCAAATAAAAAGCCAATTACAAAGTAGCCTATAACAACGCCGTATGCAAATGCCATAGCGGTGGGGGCTTCGGCTTTACCTGCTTCATTGAGGCCTGTTGCAAAGGTCTGTGCTATGCCTTTTAAATAAGGAGGAATTTTGGTTAGTTTTACCAGCCCCAAGCCAACAATTATTTTTGTAAGCCAATCTGATATATCAGAAAGATTGGTATTAACCTGCTGCCGGTAATTTTCGGTACCGGCCGGTGCGCCCGCATTTTGTACCACCTTGGGGATGCCAAAAAGGAAGCCAATGAAGCCGCCGCTAATGGTACAAGCGATGATCCACTCTACCGATGTCATGGCGGCCTGCACATTATGCGCCCAGATGAGCGCACCTATAAGCCCGAGTGCAAAAAAGCTCGAACAGAAATAAAGTACCGGCAATATTTTTTCACGTTGCCTTTGGTCTTTTTCGATGATGGCACGATCCATAATTCCAGGGATTTAGATTTTAATTGACTGAGTAAATTTAACTGCGCCGCAGTGAATATTGCCACGTAAAACTACGTTATTACAAAGGTATTTTTACGTGGTTATAAGCCAAATTATATGCTATATTGTTGAAAATCAGCTACCATAAGCCCAAATCCAGACACCAATTCCGCACCGGCAATAACAGGTGTTATAATATTCGTATTTCCCCGGCCCGATAAATAATTTACGCGTATATATTGCGTTATTTAAATTGCGATAATCGGTTACAGGCTGAAAAGTGACCTGCATCACATAAATATTGCCCACCATTAAATGTGATGCAGGTCACATCGTCTCCTGAGTTTTCCTCCCGTACTTTGTTGTGTAATTTTTAACAAAATAAAAAACAAACAACATGAAACGTACAGCAAAAGCCCATTGGAACGGTAACCTTAAAGACGGTAAAGGAGAAATATCTTCTCAAAGCACCATCCTTAACCAAACACCCTATTCGTTTAAAACACGATTTGAGTCGGGTGTGGGTACCAATCCCGAAGAGTTAATAGCCGCGGCACACGCTGGCTGTTTTACCATGTCGGTAAGTGCAACCCTCGAGCGCGCCGGCTTTTTGGCCAACGATTTAAGCACCGAAGCTATTCTCGAAGTAGATTTAGCTAATCTTAAGATCACCGGTATTCACCTGGATTTGAAAGCATCATTAATAGCCGGTGTATCCGCCGGGGCATTCCAGGAAATTGCAGAAGGCGCTAAAGCGAATTGTATTGTATCCAAAGCGCTGAGTGTGCCTATTACTTTAAATGTTTCCTATCAATAATGATGGGTTTTAACGCTCGTTGTCCTTTTTATTTCCAGTGACTGTATCGCTTGTGATGGTTGGCTGTTGTTTTAGAAAACCGGTATGCTCATAAGAAATAACATATCAGATAGTTGTAATTGCAACTATCTGATATGATATGGCAGGGACAGAAGTAGAACAGCCTGTCAGGATAAAATGCTATAAAAACGCTAAGGCTCAAATATGAAAACAGAATTGGCCATGATACTAACAAATCCTGTTAATGGAGAATTGGGTTTCAGGATAATACACTTTAATAATGATAAGCATTTTAATGAGGTGCAAAGAGTCGCCTATTTTTCTATTATCCTGGTATCAGAAGGAGACGGTAAATTAAAAGCAGACTTCACTGATTATCAAATCTCTAAAGGGGCAATATTGTTCTTTTCACCCTTTCAGCCATTTATGATTGATGGCACAAGCTTAAAAGGAGTGATGATTAATTTCCATCCTGATTTCTTCTGTATTTTCAGGCACCGAATTGAGGTTGCCTGTGATGGTATACTTTTTAATGACCCTAATAATCCACCCTTTTTTAATATACCTAAAAATGAAAACCCTTCAATTTACAGTATTGTAGAACATATTACAGCCGAAATGTTGGTTGGCGGGCTTGCCCAACACGACCTTCTGATCGCATATCTTAAAATATTATTAATCACAGCTATCAGAATAAAGTTTCTAAAAAGCACAGCTTCCTTGTCGCTTGATCAGTGTACAAGCGATGCAGTGCTTTTGCGCCAACTCAACAGAATGATAGAGTTACATTTCAAAACCAAACATAGTGGTGGTGAATATGCAGAACTATTGAGCATTCCGGTAAAAACACTCGGCCGAATTGTCAAAAATCATTTCCAAAGAACGCTGACCGAAATAATTTCTGAAAGAATTGTTATGGAGGCCAAAAGAGAGCTTAACTTAACTTCTAAAACTTTAAAAGAAATTGCTTATGATCTTGGTTTTAATGATGAATATCATTTCAGCCGGTACTTTAAAAATAAGATAAAGGTTTCTCCTCAATCGTTTAGGAATTCATTAAGGAATGCGGGGCCGATAGTTCATTGATATCAGGCACATTACAGGATGCCTGAACATCACGCTATCCTCATCTGCGACGGCAATCCCATGGAAAATCATCCATCATTTTGGGAAGTTTAGCCATTATAATGGCCGTTTTTTAAGGATAGTTTCGTCTATTATTAATTCATAGTAAAATAAAAAAATGAAAATCGCATCTATTAAAAACAGCTCGTTAAATAAGTATTTAATCGCAGCATTTATTATTTTTAGTGGCTTGCTTATACGGGTTAACCCGGTAGCAGCGCAAATCCATCCGATAAAAAACATCGTGATCGTGCACGGCGCATTTGGAGATGGTTCCAGCTGGAAGGCTGTTTACAACATCCTCACAAAAAAGGGGTATCATGTTACCATTGTTCAAAATCCCCTCACATCATTAAACGATGATGTTGAAGCAACCAACCGCATACTTGCCCAACAGGATGGGCCCGTAGTACTGGTAGGCCATTCATGGGCCGGCGTAGTAATTACCCAGGCGGGCGTAGATGCTAAAGTTGCCTCATTGGTTTACGTAGCCGCCTTTGAACCGGATAAAGGCGAAACTGCAAACCAATGGTCAGTTACCCGGCCAAAGGCCCCTTCAATGCGGGTTACAGCTGATCCAAAAGGAGTTGTATTTTTTGACAGAACAACATTCCATGCGGGTTATTGCGCCGATCTTCCTAAGGCAACAGCCGATTTCATGAACGCTTCACAGCAGCCCATCGTCGGCGCATGTTTTGCTACTCCTGTTACCGAGGCAGCATGGAAAGATAAGCCAAGCTTCGGGATTGTTGCTACAGAAGATAATGCTATAAACCCTGCCATAGAGCGTAATATGTACAAACGCGCAAATACTAAAATCACTGAGATCAAAGGCAGCCATGCGGTGTTCATCTCGCAGCCCGGGGCAGTAGCGGCGGTGATCATCGCAGCATCTTATGCAAAGCAGTAAACAATCCCCTATAAACTAACTAAATCAGCTGTCCGATATCCCGTTTACGGGGATCGGGCAGCTATTGGTCAGGCTTCATAATATTTATCAGGTTTTTTCTTCTACCAGCTCACTTCGTTATTTAATCAAAAAATTAAAAACTTTTTATGAAACGATTCTTTTTATTTGGCATCGGGGTTTTATTATTTACCGGTGTTTCTAATGCACAAACAGTGGGTGGTGCTAATGATTTCACTCCATTGTCAAAAACTAAAACAGGAGAAGAAGTGGCCACTTTTGGCGGTGGCTGTTTTTGGAGTATGAGCGAGGCTATGTTTGAGCTAAAGGGGGTAAATAAGGTAATATCGGTTTATGCAGGCGGAACAGCTAAAAATCCAACTTATGACCAGGTGGCTACGCAGACCACCGGGCACGCTGAATGTTCACAAATCTATTACGATCCAAAGTTGGTCAGTTTTGCTACTTTGGCCAATGCCTTCTTTTTTGCCCATGACCCCACCGAACTTAACCGCCAGGGGCCTGACACTGGCACCGACTATCGTTCGATTGCTTTTTACCGAACTCCTGAAGAAAAAAATATTTTATTGGGATTGATAAAAAAGATTAACAAATCAAAGCATTATCCTAAAGCAATAGTTACTCAGGTTGTTCCATTTACTACAATATATGTGGCTGAAAACTATCATCAGGGCTATTACAGGCTCAATGGCGATAAAACTTACATAGTACAAGTTTCAAAGCCCAAAGTAATGAAATTCAGGAAAGCTATGAATACAGAATTAAAACCGGAATTTCAGAAATAACAATAAAAACTCCCTTCTTAAAATGGCGATCACCCGGTGCAGGGAAATCGCTTTTAAAAGTTGATCCTGAAGAAAGGTAGCTCCTAAGGAGCAAAAGGGGTTAACTATTATTCGTTTTCTACAAACAGGCAGCCTCTACAAGGCAGCTTAAAAGTGTATTACCTTTTAAAGGTTAACTGTTTGTAGATGAAAAAGTTTAAAAGCGATTTCCCTGTCACCTGGTGATATGAAAACATTTGAGGAAGAGGCACTTAATTACAGACAATTTTATCATGAACTGTGAATCGGTTACTGCAATAACCCGATAGCATTCATTTAAAATCACTAATAATGAAAACAACAAATAGAATACTTAAAATTACGGTAATGCTCATTGCATTTACTTTTTACGCTTACACCTCATTTTCGAAAAATGTTATTGATCAGGCTACAATAGCTAAAGTTACAAAACCAGCGTTGCCGCCCAATGGGTTTTCTAACCAATATGCAATTGTAAACGGTGTCAAAATACATTACGTAATTGGCGGACATGGAACCCCACTTATGCTGGTTCATGGATTTCCTCAAAACTGGTATATGTGGAATAGGTTACTTCCCGAGCTGTCAAAACATTTCACCGTGATTGCTCCGGATTTGCGAGGGGTTGGAGAGTCTGGTAAACCACAAGGCGGTTATGACAAAAAAAACATGGCCATAGACCTGCACGAACTTGCAAAAAAGCTTGGTTATAAGAAAATTGATATAGCCGGACATGATATCGGTATGATGGTTGCCTATGCTTACGCAGCGCAATTTCCTACTGAAGTTAATAAGCTCGCCTTACTGGATGCACTAATACCCGGTGTCGAGCCGGTTTGGAGCCAGGTTAAAGCCCAGGCTTGGTGGTTCGGTTTTTTTAGTCAGCCACATTCGGCAGGAATTGCAGAGGGAAGAATGAATTTGTTTTTGGAAGATTTTTTTCCGGCGGTAAGTTTCGTAAAAAACTCATTTACCCTTCAGGAAAAAGCTGAGTTTACCCGGGCGTATTCGGTAAAAGGTGCAACAACAGCTTCGTTTCTTTGGTTTGTATTTGATCAAGACATTAAAGACAATCAGGAATTCCGTAAAAATAAGTTGACGATGCCCGTATTGGCAATGGGATCAGACCATTTTGCGCCTTTTTTGGGGGCGCATGTCCGTTTGGTTGCTTCCCATGTAAAAGATTGCATAATTACAAGCTCGGGGCATTGGATTCTCCAGGAGCGACCAGAACAGGTACAAAAAGGCCTGTTGGATTTTTTTATAGGAAAGTAATCCAAATAGGAATTGTAATTGCTAAGGCGCGCGCTAAAAATGGTTTATTAATGTTTTTGTACTTCTAATGAAGCACATATCCACGCGTCATTGCGAGTAGCCATCAGGTAAAACCTGAAAAAGAGTTATGACGTGCAACGGATATAGTTAAATGAATCTTCTAAACTACCGTCATTGCGATATTGATAATCACTCACTTACAATCATGTCATTATAAGTGAGTGATAAAATTTCGCGAAACTCTCTGAATCCAATGACGTATATCGCATGACGGCAAAGACTCACCCCGGCCGGCTGGCAACATCAGAGGAAAACATATCATTTTTTGCGTGGCTGCATTGCCCTTGTTAAATCAAAAAGCCCCATTCCATTATCCGGAACAGGGCTTTCATTAATTAAATTGAATTATTTTATTTCAGTGTAAAACCTGTTTTGCCCATTGTGCTGCCATCAGCATAAAGTAAAACGGTGTAGGTACCCTTTACAAACGGCGGGGTTGGGTTAACCCAGTCAATGGTATACTCGGTGCCATCATCTTTAAAATCAATGGCTGTTTTGTAGGTATATTGCAGGTCGGCGTTATCGGCGGTAAAAGTTCCGCCATCGGGCGCGGTTATCAGGTTGCCTGTTGGGTCAATAATGCGCACATAAATATCGTGCATGGTTTTATTGGCCAATGTATTGCTGGCAACTGTAAAGTTGATTTTTATCTTTTTTGCAGGCCCGGCGCGGGTTACATCAACCTCTTTACCGCTGCCCTTTATTTTATAGGCCACAATATTTGATGTGGCCAGCTTTAAGGCCTGTGCCACCTTTACCTTGGCATCAAGGTCCTGGTTTTGCCGGGTGAGGGTATCAGCCTTTTTAGATGCCGTAGCCAGGTTGTGTTTTAGTGTATCCCGTTCTGTTGTGAGCGTGGCATTTTGCTTATGCAGCTCTTCAATATCGGCGGTGTATTTGGTTACAAAATAACGCAGTTGCTTAACATCTTCTTCGGCTTTTACCAATTCGGCCTTGGTAAGCTTGCCTTTTGCCAATTGTACCCGTAAAACTTTAATTTTTTCTTTTAACGAGTCGTTTTTGGCTATCATTTCGGTCGACATTTTTGCCTTGCCTGCGTTTACCAGTTCAACCTGGTGTTCAAGGCTGTCCAGGTCTGCTTTTAACTTGGTTTGTTCATCCTGTTGCGTAACTATCCGTACGTCCGACTTATTTTTTTGCAAGTACAAATACACATCGGTACCTAACAAAGCCAAAACCACCACAATCAGAAAATAAATTACGTTTGAATTTTTCTTAGGTGGTTGCCCATATTGATTTTCCATAGCAATTAATTATTTAAAGTTTAAATACAGTTTAAAACGGCAGGTGTTTTAAAAATTTACCGTTTAACCGGGATGTTAATGTACAAGCATATTCATATTAATTGATATTACATGCTTTTATTGCAATTCTAACTGTTTTTTTAAGTGGTTAACTCTTTAGCGATATTAAACGTAAAAAGGTTAAAAATATGATTTTAAAAAAAAATGCAGGTTGAAAGATGTATTGGCAACGGCTAAAATTAAGCACAAAATGCCAAAAACACAACATACAAGCAAATTTTATGAGTCATAATAAAACACCTGCAATATGAGTTTTATATCTTTGCAGCTTTAATAAATTGGCTTTAATGCATATATTCCGCTATATTTTACCCCTGGTAATTACATTGTTTATTATTACAAGCGCTAAAGCGCAGCCGGCCGAACCGGCTAATGCACCGGCCGCTGTTAAAACCCAGCCCAAGCGCGAATTCAGAGGCGTATGGATAGCTACTGTGGTAAATATCGACTGGCCAACAAGCACAAAGCTTACCATGGAAAAGCAAAAGCAGCAATTGCTGGATATCCTGAACTCGCACCAGGAAACCGGGATTAATGCCATTATGCTACAGATAAGGCCCGCAGCCGATGCCCTTTATGCCCAAAGCCGCGAACCATGGTCAAAATATTTAACCGGCCGGCAAGGCCAAAGCCCGGGGTACGACCCTTTGGAATTTGCCATTACCGAAGCCCATAAACGCGGTATGGAACTGCATGCCTGGTTTAACCCATACCGGGCAACTTTTGATGGCAACTTTGCTTCGCTTAGCCCGCAGCACATCACCCGGATAAAACCGGAGTGGTTTTTTACCTACGGTGGCATAAAAACGTTTAACCCCGGCCTGCCCGAAGTGCGCGACTATATTGTACAGGTGATATTGGATGTGGTGGATAACTATGATGTTGATGGTGTACACATGGACGATTATTTTTACCCGTACCCCATTGCCGGCCAAAAAATTAATGATGAGGATACTTATGCTAAATATGGGCAGGGCTTTGACAATATAAAAGACTGGCGCCGCCACAATGTTGACCTGCTGATAAAAATGATTGCCGACAGTGTGCATGCACATGATCCTAATATTAAATTCGGGATTAGCCCGTTCGGCATCTGGGCCAATAAGGCTCAAAATGACGAAGGCTCTGAAACCAACGGCGGATCATCCTACTACGAAAATTACGCCGATTCGCGCAAATGGATGCAGGAAGGTTGGATTGATTACATAAACCCGCAACTATACTGGCCTATTGGTAACCGTGCTGCCGCTTTTGATAAGCTGCTAAGCTGGTGGAGCGATAATACCTACGGCAGGCATCTTTATATAGGCCAGGCCGCTTACCGTATTAACGAGCGTAAAACCCTGGCTTTTAAAAACCCCGACCAGTTGCCCAGCCAGATAACCCTTATCAGGAATAACCCGAGGGTGCAGGGGAGTGTTTATTTTAGTTCCAATTCCCTTACCAATAATCCGTTGGGGATAACCGATTCGTTAAGGGATAATTATTACCGGTATCCTGCCCTGCCCCCGGTAATGCTCTGGCGCGATTCAATAGCACCAAATCCGCCTCTAAACGTTACAGCCCGCCCGGTGGTAAGGGGCGGAGTAGCGGTAAGGTGGCAAGTCCCGGCACTGGCTAAAGATGAAGAGCCCGTTTACGGCTACGTGATATACCGTTTTGATAACGAGAAAATAAATATAGACGATCCTAAAAACATCCTAAAAATTCAATACAATGCCAACCCCGGCTACGATGACAATACCGTACAAAAGGGCAAAACCTATTTTTATGTAGTAACAGCGCTTGACAGGATGAAGAACGAAAGCGAGCGGTCGCCAACCATCGCGGTCACGGTGCCGTAGCAAAACCCGTAAAAAACTATCCGGGTTGCCGGCCCCGGTCAACATTGCACCAGGTAAATTACAATGGTGTGTGAAAGGGTAGCGAAAGGGAGCCAAAGGATACGCTAAGGGTATTCAAAAGGTATCCAAAGGTGCATTAACGGTAAACGCAGGGATGGGTAAAAATATTCAACTTGTTAATAATCAATAAACTTGTATTTTTACGCCTCTCTCAAAATTACTATTTAAACGCAGGGTATCTGATCTGCATTTTTTTAACAGGTTTCAAAAGTCAATTTTATTTGTTATATTTATGATCATTGACATTTTGAGCAAATCATAACAGGCCAATTAGCTGTTTTTCTGCCAGCCATTTAAGGTAAATATCAATCTGGCTATCGCCCATACCATATATTTTTTCTGTTGACCAGAATGCATGATAAATTTCGGGTTTGGTTTTTATACCCCTGTTATAAATGTCAAGCAGTTTTTGTTCAATGTGATTTAGGCCGTTGGCATTTAGCCTTAAGCGTTTTAAATGGGCAAGCAGCGCCGGCTTCAACAGGTTTAAAGCGCCCCAAAAGGAATTTTCATTAAGCCATTGTTCCAATTCATCGGCATTGCCGTTAACGTATAATGGCCAGGCTTCGGCCACCAGCTCAAATTCCCAGTCGCTCAGTTGTTCGCGACTGTCATACAGGTCTTCCAGTTGATCGCCGTTTAACTGGCCAATACCCCTAAAATCGTCGATGCCAGGGAAATCGTTGGGGCAAATCAGGAATATTGCAGGCGCCGACATATTGGTTTGCTGGTTCAGCATGCGCATTACACCCAGCAGGTTTACCTGGCAATGCAGGTCAAATTCAAACCAGAGGTTAACCTGGTCATATTGGCCATTTAGTTTGCCCAGTTCGTCAATCACTTTATGTTGATATCCTTCTTCCGGCTCGTTAAATGTTTCTCTGATCCATTTGGAACGGCCGCTCCAGAAAGTGCCCGACGAGATGTTTTCCTGCAAGGGGCCTTCAGATAAAACCTCGCGCCAAACCATAACGTCGCCATCAAGGCCGGTCTGGTTAAAGCTATGCAATGTTGAATCGCCGTTAAGGATATGTAGAATACTGCTCATGGTAACGTGGTTATATATAAAACAACAGGTTTTGTTATGGATTGATGAGCTTTTTTGAAAATATTTTTTGAGCTTGTGTTGATTAAAACTCTCAATAGGTTTTTGAAATTTTTGGTTGAAGATATTTAATTAAATTTGGATTGTCGTAGCCTATGTGGAGAACATTAGCTCACCCGTCATTATAAGGAACGAAGCAATCCCCGATTACACAGGGCAACTTGCAAGGCTGAAATACATAGTTCGGGATTGCTTCGTGCCTTATAATGACATAGTTGTTTATATACCCAAACTATCTTGTCTGCTCCAATAATTTATCATCTCCACCAGCGCCAAATTGGGCACCCAGCTTAAAAAGGCGATAATAATATAATTGTTATCAAAATTCACTCCATTGCCAAAAACATGGAACAGCAGGATATAAAAGCGTAAGGTTACCGCCCCAAAAGCAAGACCATAACTACGGCGCATCATTTTAACATGGCCATCGATATTTCCTTTTTTGATAAGCGTGAATGCCAGTAAAGTTGATACTACGCAAAGTGTATTTTGGAGTAGAAAAGATATAAAAACACCCGTGCCCCGGCCAACAAACAGCGTCATCACGTATGCCCCCGGCGCAGCTATAAACAATACGCCAATGATATATATTTTCCCTAATACCTTATGCAGCGAACGGTTGGTATATACTGTTTTTGAAAACTGGAAGAAGCCAACCAGCAATATAATACTGCTGGCAAAAATATGGCAGTAAAATGCCGGCATGTACCAGCCCGTTAGCGCAAGTCTTGTGTTTGGGGCAAGAGCGTTGGCTGACTTGTGACTTGAAAAAGGCTGAGATTTTGAAAGAAAGAAGCATACCTAATACAAATCCTGGATACTTTAATTTTATCCGGGATTTTGTATTTTTAAACTGGGGTTATTAAATAACTGTTCACAAGATATATAGCGGTAACTTGCCAGGAAAAGGACAGGATGCTGATAGAACTGGGTGCTTTTACTAAAGACAGACGTTTGCTAAGGGAATCACAAATCAGCCTGGTCGTTGTCAGACCGCAAGACTTGCGCCAAAGGGGGCTGTGCACCGTATATGAAATCTCTTTTCCTACCTATTTTTGATTAATTTGTTGATCTGCGCAAATACACTGCGTAGTGACTACATTTCTTTGCCATTGTAGTTATTGCCAATTAACTACGTGCCCCAGCTTGTGGACACGAAAAAATGCAAACTAAAATTAAAATGGAAAAACAACCTTTGAATAGCGATGTCTCAGAAGATGATTTAGCTAAAATTTTTGAGTCAATAAATGCTATGAATAAGAAGCTAAATCAAACGGCGGTTGATATTTTCACAAATGAAACTAACCGGAAATTACTTTCTAAACCAAGTCATTTTACGTTCTCAATTGTGCATAGAGCAATAGAATTGAATAAAGGCTTCCATACTCTTGCCGAAGCAAATAATTGGATAACTGCCATTAACCTTATCAGGCTTCAGGCGGATAATTGTATGAGGTTATTCGCTTTATCGCTAGTGCAAGATAGACTAGACTTTTACAACCGCATCCAAAACGGAGAGCATATCCGGAACATTAAGGACGCAGAGGGTAATAAAATGACAGATCAATATTTGTCCACAAAATTAAATGAGCTATATCCGGGATTCAGATTGCTGTATGAAAACACGAGCGGTTTAATCCATTTCTCCAATGAGCACATGAAAATAAATACCGATAGGATTGATGACGGGAATGATTTTATGATGTGTATCAGATTGGCGGAAACCACAGAGTTCCCTATCAGCAAGAAGGTAGATTATGCCTTCAATATGTTTATTGTGAGTAAGGAATTGCACAGCCTTTTAAACGGTTATAAACTGAGCATGATAGAATTTATGAAACGATTTGATAAGGACTGACTTTCGAATTACGCGTCATTGGCAAACATAAGCAATACCGCCTATGTGAGCCCTCCTTAGCTCAAGTCTTGTGAGCAGGCGAAGAGAGCAAAGGCAGACTTGTGACTTGGCAGACGATAACTTTAAAAACGTCCCAATTCCTCCAATCCTCAAAAGTCACAACGGCGTAGATAACTTTTAAAGCTACTCTGTAAGTCGGGGATTGCTTCGTACCTCGCAATGACGGTTTTTTTTATTAGGTCATTACTGCTTTTAGCGCCTCATTCGGCGTGTGCCCCGCTGAAAGGTTTGCGCTATACTATACAATTTTTCAATTCCTGATCACGAGACCATCCGCAATTTTTGTTGTCCCGAAGCTCGCGTTAAGGATTGCCGTGGAAAGCCCGGAGCATGCGGTGGTCTGTGCGGATAATGGATTGCGAGGACTTGCAACAGAAAGCCTGACCGCCGCTTCTACCAGCGGGGGTAACGCCCACGTTGTTCATCTGAAAAATACGCTAAAGACAAATTTGCCCTTTGCTTGTTGATGTTCATTCCCGTGCGCTCGTTTGGCGTCCGGACAAGATACCCTGCCCGACAAAATAACCACCCAAACACCAAAATAGACAAACTAAATCTCACTAAAGTCAAATTATCAACAAAATCTATATCCCATAGATTTTTAGAATGAAACGCTGACTTTTAAATCAGTATATTTGCAAAAACAATAACAAAAAGACACTTATGTTAACGATAGGACAAAAATTTCCTCAGTTTTCTAAAACTGCCGTAGTTAGCCTTGAAAAAGGAAAAGAGTTTGAAACACTTACTTCTGAGTACCTGGTGAATGATGATAACGTTTGGACAGTAATGTTCTGGTGGCCAAAAGATTTCACTTTTGTGTGCCCAACTGAAATTGCTGAGTTCAACAAAAACTATGGCGAATTCCGCGATCGTGAAACCCGTTTAATTGGCGCATCTACCGATTCGGAATTTGTACACGCTGCCTGGAGACGCGATCATGACGACCTGCGCGATTTGAAATTCCCGATGCTTGCCGATACTTCAAAATCATTGGCCGAAGATTTGGGTATATTGGAGCCAACCGAAAAAATTGCTTACCGTGCTACCTTTATCATCGACCCTACCGGCATTATCCGTTGGGTTTCTGTTAACGATTTGAGCGTAGGCCGTAACGTTAAAGAAGTTTTACGCGTACTTGATGGTTTACAAACCGACGAACTTTGCCCATGTAACTGGGAAAAAGGTCAGGAAACACTTACTGTTTAATTGCCCCCTACAACATATTTCCCCGTACAGTTAATTATTGTGCGGGGATTTTTTATAGGCAAAGGAGCCCCACCCAACCCTCCCCGGAAGGGAGGGCTTTAAAAAACTAAGGAAAAGTCTCTCCTACCGGGGGAGATTTAGAGGGGGCTCCATTGATAAACTTGCTTTAAGCATAAAAACAAAAACATGAACGAAAGTACCGAAGTGATCCAGGAAATACTGCAAAGTTTAGGATTAGATAAAGATTACCGTACCACCAGCCTTACGTTGTTAGAGAAAGGCGAATCGCGCTATTTACGCGATTTGAAGCTGAATTTTATCAGCGCCCTTACATCGGCCCATTTAACGGCCAAAGAATGCGCGCTACTGGGTTTAAGCATCGCAGTTAACAATAATAATTTGCCGCTTACCGGCTACTTTACCAAATATGCAGAAGAGCAGGAAGCTACAGCTGCCGAAATTGGCGAAGCTGTTGGCTGCGCCTCATTACTGGCCTCAAATAATGTATTTTACAGGTTCAGGCATTTTACGCAAAAGGAAAAATACACCCAGATACCGGCACGTATCCGTATGCAGTTAATGATGAAACCTGTTACCGGGAAAGAGTTTTTTGAGTTGATGAGCCTGGCTGTTTCGGCTGTAAATGGCTGCGAAATGTGTGTAAACGCCCACGAAGATTCACTGATAAAATTAGCTACAACCGAGGAGCGCATTTTTGATGTCGTACGTATTGCATCGTTGGTTACCGCTACCGGAAAAGTTATTTTTTAACTATCAACAATATTTTATCATAAAAAAAGCATGAGATTTAATAATTTCATGCTTTTTTCATAAATAACAGTTTATTACTTAATAAAATTTGCGTTTGTTAATTAAAAACTTCTAAATTTATGCCTAAGATTAAACAAACCTCGATTACACTTAATTTTTATTGAAAAATCAATTGTATCTCGGGGAGAGTTACTAAATTTTAATTGTTAATTTTTTTTGGGGAAAGCCGTTCCAGGTAATAGTGGAACGGCTTTTATCGTTATCGAAATTAATGCGCGTCTGTTATTGCTTTGGTTTTCTTAAAAGGCTGCAGGTAAAGCAGCGGTATGGAAAACAGCATTACCAAACCCGATATCCAATAAGCATCATCATAAGTTAATAATATGGTTTGCCTGGTAACCATGCCTTCAATGGCCTGGTATGCCATATGGCCCGCATCAATAGCCGATTTGCCTTTGGCTATGAAGCCTTGGGTAAGCATATTTAAACGTTCGGTAAACAGCGTGTTATAGGGGCTAATGTTTACAAGCAAATTGTTGCGGTGTACACCCTGGCGTATGTGAATAAGCGTGGTAAGGGTGGCTATGCCAAACGATCCACCGAGCTGCCGCATCATATTATTTAAACCAGATCCCTGGCCCAATTCGGGGCCTTTTAAATCGGCCATGGCCAATGTGGTAAGTGGTACAAACAATAAAGCCATACCAACACCGCGTATCAATAACGGGATCAATACATTGTTTTCGCCGGTTGCCAGTGTAGATTTGCTAAGCATACTGGTGAACACAAAAAACAAAAACATACCTAATGTAGCCATAAATTGCGCTGGGATGCCCTTATTTAACATTTTGCCTATAAATGGCATCATTACAATGGTACACAAACCACCTGGAAATAAAAGTTCGCCCGTTTGCTGCGCATTGAAGCCAAGCAGATTTTGGCAAAACACCGGAAACACAAACACCGATCCGTATAAACCAAAGCCGAGTATAAAAGATGTAAACATCCCCACAGCAAAACTTCGATGCCGGAGGATGCTGAAATTCACGATTGGGTGATCGGTGCTAAGCTCCCTCCAAATAAATAATAAAACACCCAATACAGCCGAAATAGATAATGCCAGGATGTACGGTTTAGAAAACCAGTCTTCGCTCTCTCCTTTTTCAAGTACTGTTTGTAAACTGCCTACAGCTATAGCTAATAGCACAATACCCCACCAGTCAACAGGTTTTCCTTTTGCGTCTTTGGGTGTTTCGCGTACAAACGTGTAGGTACAAAATGCGGCCAGCGCTCCTACCGGGATATTTACATAAAAAATCCAGGGCCATGAGTAATTTTCAACTATCCAACCGCCTATAGTAGGCCCAACAGTAGGGCCTACTACCGCGCCCAAACCAAACAGGGCCGTAGCTGTACCAATTTGTTCGCGAGGCCAGGTTTCAAGCAATATAGCCTGCGCTGTTGATATTAAACCACCCCCTGCCACACCCTGCAAAATCCTGAACAAAACCAACTCGTTCATGGTATGGGCGTTGCCGCATAAAAACGAGACGACGGTAAATACTATAATAGACGTAAGAAAATAATTTTTACGCCCAAAACGGCCACCCAGCCAACCAGACATGGGCAATATAATTACGTTTGCTACCGCATAGCCGGTTACCACCCAGGCCACATCCTCGAGGGTTGCGCCAAGGTTACCTTGTATGTGGGGCAATGCTACGTTAACTATAGTGGTATCTATCAGCTCCAGTAACGAAGCTGTTATCACCGTAATGGTGATGATCCACTTTTTAAAGCCTGTTTCAGCCATTGTATTATCCTTTAATTACAGATACGTTTACGCTCATACCAGGGCGTAATTTTTCAAGATCCTCTTTTGAGCCTTTAATTTTTATTTTAACAGGCACACGTTGCACAACTTTTACAAAGTTACCGGTAGCATTATCCGGAGGAAGCAATGAGAATTTAGCACCTGTAGCAGGCGAAAAATTGTAAACTTCGCCTTGCAGTTTCAAATCGGGGTAAGCGTCAACTTCAATGTCAACCTTTAGTCCGTTTTTGATGTCGGTAAGCTGTGTTTCTTTGTAGTTGGCAGTAATGTATATGCTGTTATCATTTACAATACTAAACAGCGTTTGCCCTGCCTGTACCAACTGGCCTAACTGTACGCTTTTTTTTGCGGATAAACCGCTTGATGGTGCTTTTATAGTGGTGTAGCTTAATTGCAGTTTTGCATAATCAATATCAACCTGCTTTTGGCTTACGCCCGTGTTGGTAACTTTTAACTGGCTGCGGGTGGTGCCAATTTGCTCAACCGCCGCTTTGTATTGGTCTTGTGATGCCCTTAGGTTTGCTTTAGCCACATCCAAATCGGCTTTGGCCTGGTCAAATTGTTGCTGGGTTACCGATCCATCTTTTATCAGGTTGGCATAACGCGCGTAATCTTTCTGCACTTTATCTAAACGGGCGGCATTTGATTCAACCTGCGCCCTTGCGCTTGATGAATTTGCCTGCGTAGCATAAATTTGCGATTGATTTACATTGATACCTGCACTTGCACCAACCTGTGCAGCTTGTGCCTGCTCCAATTTCACTTTGTAATCGCGGTCATCAATTTTAACTAAAGTTTGGCCAGCTGTAACGTGGCTGTTTTCTTCAAAATAAATAGAGTCAACATATCCGCCTACGCGGGCTACTACGGGGCTTATATCGCCATCAATCTGCGCATCATCAGTATCAATGTGTTTGCTAAAATATATGTATTCTTTGATACCGAAAATGATACCACCAATAAGTACTATGCCTAATATAATAGGGATAACTTTATTGGGTTTCTTTTTTGGTTCCTGTTCCTGAGTTTCTTGTGCCTGTGCCATTGTATTATCTGGTTTAGTATTATTTGTTGTTGATTTTTCCTGTTGATTTTAGTAATGTATAGTAAGCCAGGCCAGCATCGGCTTTAGCCAGCTCCAGGTTTATCTGTGCCTGGTAAAGCAAGGTTTCGGCATCGGCCCTGTCGGTAGCCGATGCTATATTGCTTTTGTATTTTGATTCGAGGATCTTATTGTTTTCGCCAGCCTGTTCAATTGATGTTTGTAAAAGCTTGATCTTATCCAAAGCCGTTGTCCAGCTCTGGTAGCTTTGGTTCACTTCGTTTTTAATGCGGTCAACCGTAATGCTTTTGTTTATGGTTACCTGCTCGCGCTGAATTTTAGCTTCGGTAATCTTGTTTTTGTTTGTCCACAAGTTGCCAAAGTTCCAGGACAGGGTTAAGCCAACTGATATTGGGGTAATAAACTGCCCGCTTTTAGGAATCGGGTTCGAGTTTACGTCAACATAATAGGCGCTTCCTGACGCTGCCAATGTTGGCAAAGTGTTGGCCTGTATGTTTTTGATGCTGGTTTCGGCAACTTTGCCATGTAAATCTGCTTGTTGCAATTCAACACGGCTTGCATAAGCTGTGTCCAGATAATTGCTTAAAGGGGCAACGGGCCTGTCGGCCTCGGTTATCTGATCTATATTAAGCTGGGTACCTTCGGGTAAGCCTAACAAAACATTCAGGCTATAGTTGATGATACGGCGATTTGTTTCCAGGTCGATACCATTCAACTCGACATTTGAGCGTTGTAACAGAAACCGCAACACGTCATTTTTGGTAACCAAACCCTGTTCAAAAAACCTTTGCGATTGTTTGATCTGCGCATCAATAGTTGTTAAATTTTGTGCCACTACTTTTTTGCTTTGCAATACCTTATAAAGATTATAGTATGAGTTGATGATGTCATAAGTGATTTGATCCTTATCATTATTAACATCCAAACGGGCAACTTGTGTAAGCAAATCTGTCGATTCGCGGGCATATTTGTATTTACCACCGGCATAAAGCACTTCGCTTAATGATAGTGTACCAAGGTAAGCATCGGCCCTGTCGGGCAAATCAAAGCTGGTTTTACCAAGCGAAAGCTTGTTGGCAGGTATTTCGGCATGGTTGTAACCATAGCTTACTTTGCCGGTTGGCAAAGCCTGGTCTTTAGCCTGGTTGTATTGCGATACAGCCTGGTCAATTTTAGCTTGCGATAGTTTTAATACCTTGCTGTTATCAAGGCCCAGCTTAATAGCCTCATCTAAAGTGATTGTGCGGTCCTGGGCTGTTGCCGTTCCGGCAAACAGCAAACCTGATACCGCCAAAACTGTACCATACCTCCAAAACACGCTAACTGTGTTTTTCAACAGCTTAAGGTGGTTGGTTTTATTATTTTGAGTTGTCATGTTCATCTACTAAATAAGCTTTTAAAAGTCTTTTCATATATGCTTTGATCCTGGGCTTCAGCTCTTCTTCCATAAATTTCTCTTCACGGATATCGTGGCCTATAATTAATGACGATAATTGCGGCATATTGATTACATAATTTTTGGTGCCGAATATGGTTGCTATTACCATCGGGACATCAGTATCTTTATAAAAGCTGCCATTATTAACGCCCTCTTCAATTATCTTCCTGATCTCGGCAATATTTACCATCAGTATTTCGATGATCTTATCGGTAAGGCCCCAGCGTTTGTTCATCGATATTTCACGGGTAATCAGCTTTTGAAAGCAATTATTCACGATAACGCGCTCTACATAATTGTCAATACATTTATCCAGTTTACACCAGGCAGTCATGCTGTCGTCATTACCGATATTTTGAAGCAGTGTGCGGAATGACGAGATCTTACGCTCAAAAATTGCCAGGAAAAGGCCTTCTTTTGAACCGAAATAATAATTGAGCATAGCCATATTAACACCAGCCTCGCCCGAAATTGTCCGGGTAGAAGCCCCATCAAATCCATAGTCGGCAAACACGCGTTCGGCGACATCAAGGATGTGGTCTTTTTTGTCTATTTTATCTTTGTCCATTGTTTTAACGGCACAAAACTAATCAAACGATTGATTAGTCACAGAAGGTTAGGGCTAAATCATTAATCAATTGATTAATGATTACTATCGAATGACAAAATTGTTTTTAACCGGTGGGTTTTTTTCGAAAGCGGCAACTATATGTTCAAACTGTTAAATATTTGACAATTGCGAACACACAAACAACATATTTGCGGCCTGTATCCGATTAAATGCAAAACAAATTTTAAATTGGGAATATAATACCCTGCTTTGCAAGGAAACCAGTTTTAAAATATCATTGCATCAATAACCTGGTCAATTTAAATCATAAAAAAACTATTTTATAGTTAAGTAAAAAAAGACTCGCCAGTAAAGTCAATTGGATTTTACATTAATATTAAGCAGCTGTTAATCTTTAGCTTTCCCTGTATTTTTTGTTTTTATTATGTACCTTAACAAGGTAAATTAACCTTACGCTTAGCTAAAACAAATTAATCAACCCAAACAATCCTATTATGCAAAATGTATCTTTTTATTCCACAGCCATTGTTGCATGGCTAACCACTTTTGGCGTTAATTTATTGAGCGCCGCGCTTGTATTGGTTATTGGCCTTTATATTATCAAATGGATAGGCCGGTTGCTTACCGCATCAATGGCAAAAGGAAAAATTGATGTATCGCTCCAATCATTTTTAGGCAGCATAATGACGGCCGGCCTACGGATTTTACTGTTGATAACGGTAGCTGGTATGCTGGGCATTCAAACCACATCGTTTGTAGCCATTATTGGTGCCTTAGGCCTGGCAGTAGGCCTTGCATTACAAGGCTCGCTGGCCAACTTTGCCGGAGGTGTGCTTATCCTGATTTTTAAACCATTTAAAATAGGCGACATTATTGATTCGCAGGGCCAAAACGGCGAGGTGATCGAGATTCAGATTTTTAACACCATATTGCTTACACCCGATAACAAAACGGTTATATTGGCAAACGGCGCGGTTTCAAATAATACGGTTGTTAACTACAGCAGGCATGGCAGTATCCGTGTAGATATAACGGTGGAAATTGAACCACAAAATGATCTGGACTTTGTGCGTAAAATAGCCATAGAAGCGTGCCTAAGCCACCCGCTTGTTTTAGCACACCCCGCGCCTGTTATAAACGTATTTAAAATAAATGAAGGCAAAATTGGACTTGGCGTTTGCCCATTTACCAAAGCCCTGGATTATTGGACAGTGCTTTTTGGCGCCCAGGAACTTATCAAAAAGGCTTTTGATGAACATAAAATAGGCATCCACTCTCCACATTTGTTTATTACCCAGGTGGCTGACGCTACTACAAAGTAAATGTGTCGAAATAACTATAGCAAAAGCCCCCCTTAAATAGCGTAGTTTTCATGAGCACCAAAAACAATCAAACTGCGAATAATCTCCCCCGGTAGGGGAGACTTTAGCTTCGATACCGATAAAATATTTGCTGCCCTCAAATTAAAGTGCTTAAGTTATTTTCAAAATCTTACATAGTTAAGTTATAGCCGGATGTGCAAAAGTTTAAGAGATCTATATCAATAACAAAGCCCGGCTTTATTTGCCGGGCTTTGTTATTGATATGGTATAGGTATTGATTTTTCAATTGCTTGTTGGCATTACTCGTCGCCCTTTGCTGCAAGCTCTGTTTTGCTTAACAGCTTGGCGCTTTCGGCCAGTTTAATAAATTCGGCGCGGTAACTTTCGGTGTCGTCGCCTTTGGCAGCCCGGGCCATCTTAATTGCCTGATCATACGCGGAGTTTTGCTTAAACTTCGAATCGCGCAGCAGCATGCCAATTTCGGCAACTGCGGCGGCAAACCTAAAGTCGGTTGAAGTCGATTTTATATTGATTGGCTCATCTTTAACCGTAACCTGGCTCAATTTGCTCTTTAACGATGTTGGCTCCTTATACCTGAATTTGATGGTCATCATTTCATCGGAAGCATTTGAATAGGCAACAGGCTTGGGTTTCTGATATTTTAACGGATCGACACTGGCCGAATAATCATCTTTTATCCCCGCAGGTACTATTTCATAAAAAGCGGTAACCGTATGGCCCGAGCCCATATCGCCGGCATCTTTTTTATCATCATTAAAATCCTCTTTGGCCAATACGCGGTTTTCGTAACCAACCAGGCGGTATGCCTGCACTTTGGCCGGGTTAAACTCAACTTGTAGTTTTACATCTTTGGCAATGGTAAATAAGGTACCACCAAATTCGCTTACCAGGGTTTTACGAGCTTCGGTTATATTATCAATATAGGCGTAGTTGCCGTTTCCTTTATCGGCCAGGGTTTCCATCTTACTATCCTTGTAATTACCCATGCCAAAGCCTAAAACCGATAACGAGATACCGCTTTCCCTTTCACGCTCAATCAGCTTTTGCATATCATCATCGCTTGATGCGCCTACATTAAAATCGCCGTCGGTGGCTAAAATCACCCGGTTGTTGCCGTTTTTCATGAAGTTTTGCTTAGCAATCTGATAAGCCAGCTTAATACCTTGTCCGCCAGCTGTTGATCCGCCGGCGCTTAAATTATCAATGGCGTTGTTAATGGTTTCCTTTTTATTGCCGCCGGTTGCAGGCAGCACTACACCCGCCGCGCCCGCGTAAACAACCATGGTAACTTTATCTTGTGCCCGTAATTGGTTAACCAGCATTTTTAGTGATGATTGTACCAAGGGCAATTTGTTAGGCTCGTTCATTGATCCCGATACATCTATTAAAAAAACAAGGTTCGATGCCGGCAGTTTTTCGGTGGCTATAGTCCTTGCTTTAAGACCTATGCGCAACAGGCGGTGTTTGCTGTTCCATGGTGCTGCAGATAATTCAGTATGAATGGCCACCGGTCCGCCATCAGTTGGCCCAGGCAGGTTATAGTTAAAATAGTTAATCATTTCCTCAATCCTCACAGCATCTGCCGGTGGTAACTGACCGTTATTGATAAATCGCCTTACGTTGCTGTACGATGCCGCATCCACATCAACAGAAAATGTGGAGAGCGGCTCGGCCGATACTGCTTTAAAGCCATTTTCTTCGATGCCTTTGTAGCTTTCATCGGTAACAACAGGAGGCTGGTAACTTTTCAAAACCTCAGCATTGGCCGAGTAACCGTAAATGGCTGAGCTTTTATCTTTTACTACAAGACCAGGAGTTCGGCCTTTCATTTTTTTCGAAACCGTGTATGATTGCGGAAATACCGAGCTCACACTACCGGTAAAATCTACTTTTTTCTTTACATCATAACTCGTTACCATCACTTCGCTTAACTGGTTTGAAGCTGCATGCAAATAAACTTTTAACACGTTGCCTTTACCAACTTTCACATCCTGTGTAGTAAACCCAATATAACTGAATGTAAGTACGGCATTGTCATCGGGTACAATAATGGAATAGTTGCCTTTGGCGTCGGTTTGTGTTCCAAAACCTGTGCCTTTAAGCAAAACCGATACTCCGGGTATAGCCGAACTATCTGCACTATCGTATACGGTTCCGCTAATGCGGTGGCTGTTGTTCGGCTTAAACCCAGTTAAACCGGCAAACAATAAAATAATTAAAACTAACTTTCTCATCCCTGGTTGCTTTTTTAATGAAGATGCAGGCGGCGGATAATTTCCATAAACCGTTAAAAAAATTTATTTTGCACCTTTTTAATGACCAATTTTATTAAACCAGGCAAAACAGGCACATCAACGGATGACGAACTGCTTAACATTTACCGTAAAAACGGCGATGTTGCGGTTTTAGGACAACTATATGAACGCTATATGGGCCTGGTTTACGGCGTATGTTTAAAATACCTGAAAGATGAAGATGGCGCTAAAGATGCCGTAATGGGCATTTTTGAAGAACTGGTAGAAAAAGTTAAAAAGCACGACATCAGCATATTCAGAAACTGGCTTTATGTATTGGGGCGCAATTATTGCTTAATGCAGTTAAGGGCGGGCAAAAAGCTGGATGTAATTAATTTAGATGATGTTATGGAATTTACCGCACTACTGCATCATGATGATAATAACCGCGAAGAAGCCTATAAAGCTTTAGAACAGTGCATTGATAAACTGGCCGGTGCCCAAAAACAAAGCATCGATTTGTTTTATTTACAAGAAAAGTGCTATAAAGAAATTGCCGAAGCAACAGGTTTTAGCCTGAACGAGGTAAAAAGCTATATACAAAACGGCAAACGCAACCTTAAAATTTGCCTGGAGAAGAGCAGTGAACACTAAAAAGGCCGACATATTGCAAGTTAGAAAGTACCTTAACGGGGAACTTGATGCCAAAGCTATGCACCGGCTGGAGCATGATGCCCTTGATGATTCTTTTTTAATGGATGCACTGGAGGGTTTTGAAGCAGTCCCTACAAACCAGGAAGCCAACCTTGCCGATCTTACCGCAAGGCTACAGCAACGTACCGAACAAAAGAAAGGCCGTGTAATATCATGGCAGGTATGGTCAATAGCGGCATCGGTTCTTATTGTACTTACAATTGGTGGCTTGTGGATAAAAAGGACCTCGCCGGAACAAACAAAGCAACTGGCCGAGTTACAAAAAGATAAAACAAAGGTTGTCAATAAAGATACTGTGACAACGCCGCCACCCCACGTTAGGCAGGAAACTTTACTGGCAAATAATGCAGCAAAACAACCCGTTTTAACCAGTGCCGACAGGCCGTTTACTACCCGGAAATACACTGCCGGTAAATCGGTTTATCAACAGGAGATCTCCGCCGACGATAATAAAAGTGCAGCTCCTGCCGGGGATGTATTAAAAAAAGCCCCCCAGGTTGCCGAACCAGCAGCCGAGCCTAAGCAGGAAAACAGCGCCATAAGCGAAATGGTGGTGATGAATTATAACGACAACAAAGCGAAAGCGGACAGCCTTGCGCTGCTTGCCAAAAAAGCCCGTGAAAAGGCTTCTATTCCAATTGAATCTAAATTAAAAGGGAACATTGGCGGTTTACAGGTAGTTACCTCTAAAGATGCTAAAACGCAATTTGGGTATAGCAGTATTAATGGTGTTATTTATGGCAAAGGTGATAATATGCCGGTTGTTGGGGCAGCAATACGCATTTCGGGCACCAACAAAAGCACAGTAACCGATGTAAATGGCTACTTCACTATGCCTGTTACCAAAAACAAGGAAACTCTTGATATTGCATCCATAGGCTACCAGCCAAGGCAGGTGAGCGTAAAGCGCGGCGATAGCCTTAAAGTGGTACTCAACCCTGATAATGACGCCCTTGCCGAAGTTACAGTTGCCGGCAACGATAAAGTATCAAAAACAGTAACCGCGCATCCGCAAGGCGAAATGGCAGGCTTAAAAAAATACTTGCAGGCAAATGCTATCGTACCTGAAGGTGATGCCACCGGAACAGTATCGGTGCTATTTACGGTAAACGCAGATGGTTCTTTAACCGATTTCAAGATCAAAAAAAGCCTTTCGGCCGCTGCTGATCAAAAGGCCATCGACCTGATAAAAGCCGGCCCAACCTGGGTAGGCAACAGCAACGGCAAACCCGAGCAGGTTACTGTTAAGGTAAAATTCATCAGGAAATAGAATCAAGAGTTAAGAATCAGGAATCAAAGACGGAGAAATTAGCTATACTGTAAATCTATTAAAGGTATTCGCTCAAAATAGTCCTTAATATTTCTATCAGTTCGGGGTCGTTAAATTGATAGTTATCTTCAATATCAAGCACTTTTACCTGCTTGCCGTTTAGTTCCAGGCGTTGGCTCAGCAGCTGTTTATGCCTGCGCTCCATTACAAATACAACATCGGCCCGGTCAATCATTTTTTGGGTAACCCGGATACGGGCCTTGTCGCTGGTACCTGCCGAGTGGGCGGTATGTTCAGGATGATTTTTAAACAATAACTCGGCCGTAGGGCTGCGCCATTGGTTTTTACTGCAGATGAAAAGGAGGTTGCCAATAGTAGTTAATTTTCGGTAAACGCCGGTGCTATGCGATAAATTATGGCAAGCACAAAAACGGCTATCGATAAGTAAAAAATCCTTTCCCCCTGCTTGCGGTCGTTTTCATTGTAGCCATAAACCTGTTCACCATCGGGGAGCGTTTTTTTGTATGTAGACAGGTGCCATCCTATAAATATACCAAATACACCACCGGCGAACGCAACTATATAACCAAAAATTATCCACGCATTCTGAGGTTTCTCGGGTTTCCTTAACTCTTCCAGGCGGTCACTTTTCAAATCGGATAATACATCTTCGTTTATGGTAACTCCCCGGTCAATCAATATTTTACGGGCCAGCTGGTAATCAAAAGGGCTCCACTCATCGGCTTTTGCCAGCACATCTGTCAGTTCGGCATCGGTAAAGTCAAATAAATAATGGTCCTTATCCGCCTGATTTACATTTTCCTGCTCTTTGTCATTCAACAGCTGGTTTGCACGTTCAAAATCCCCTGGCTTTATTTTTATCGAGTATTCAATGGTTAAATCGCTACTCCTGAAAGCCGGGTCAAATACCGCGCTGCTTTCCTTAACGTCGTATTCAATCCCGCCTTCTTCAAGCACATCTACAAGGGCATTGGCCAGGGCTGCATCATTAAAATGCTTATACTGGATTAGTTCAGATTCCATAAGGTATGTTCAGGTTTAAATTACAATCCGTTTTTGGGTACCCAAGCCTGGCTTTTAATGAGCCATTTTCCGCTTACGTAACGAAACACGAAGGAAAATGCGCCTTCTTCGTTAAACGGGTCGCCGTTAACGGTGCCCGTATATTCAACAGGTACTATCAGGTAAGCAACTTCTTCGGTCTGCTGAAAAATCTTGATTTTTTTTATGTTGACCGTAAAGTCGTGAATTTTAAAACCTTTAACCGCTTTTTGTACCGAGTTTACCCACTGTACACCGGCCAGCTGCCCGTTCCAGGAATAAGGCTGCTGCTCGTCGGTAACAACGGCATTGGGGGCATACATATCGGTAACTTTATCAATATCAAATGTATAAGATGCTTTTAATACGGTATTGACGGTTTGTAAAACCTCGGGGTTTATTTTTTTTACAGTATCGGCAACGGCTATATCCGCGGCAATGGTTTTTTGGCCGGTTATTACAATTAATAACAAGCCCATGCACACCATTGTTAATATGCTTTTCCTCATCTTATGCTGTTAAAATTCCTGGCCATATGCTTTTGGGCTTATAAAGTTAAGCATCAATCATCTATTTAACGATAAATATACAGAGAAATCGCGTTTAAAGTTTATAAGATTTATTTCGCGCAAAGACGCTAAGACGCAAAGTGATTTGCTTATTTTTCCTTTGCGGCTTAGCGACTCGGCGCGGAAAATCCAACAACTAGTGTGGTGATTACTTAGTTATGCAACATAGTGCCTTGATAGTTTTTTGTCAGCCTCCTGCCGGGTAAACTTCCATTCAATATTTCGTTGTTTTGCGTTTCTA
>Ga0307507_10001429_pt1 | contig 53574 bp, 22 predicted proteins | sample 7_EM_MG_FD_207223 | JGI IMG/M metagenome (GOLD analysis project Ga0307507, IMG submission 207223) | Populus trichocarpa ectomycorrhiza microbial communities from riparian zone in the Pacific Northwest, United States - 7_EM | ecosystem: Host-associated > Plants > Roots > Unclassified | place... | reverse complement strand
GCAGGATTATTGCTGGCAATAGCGCGTTCTAGGCTAATTGATTGTATATAGCAAGTCTGAAGCTCTTCCTGGCGTTTTAGAAAAGATTGTATCCAATTTTTACCTAGTGGCGCAATTTCGTGATAGTGAGGAAGGTGGGAGTTTTCCCGTTAAAGGATAAGGGAGGCAATCGTCCAAATTGTATAGAATCGACATGGAAACCCAGCTTTAGTAAGATATATATAGTGTTAAACAATCACCGCCTCGCCAGCGGGAGTTATGCGGTATTGGTTAGTATAGGCAACTCAGTGAGATTGGTGTTTGCCCCGGAGCTGTTTTCAAAAAGTAGTAGGAGGAACTCTATGGGCATCCGCGCAGGCTTAGGGGCTGCGATACAAGCCACCTACTCGCCAGGCAGTAAGAGCAGCTTGCATACAATCTTCTGCATCTGGTGCTTAAGGCCAGCGAGGCATAGGCGTAGATTGGTAGTGTATTTTGTGGAGTTGAGGTGTAGAAAAGTAGCTAAGAAAGTTGATTGTTGACACAAGGAGCGGCAGTATACTTCTTTAGGCAATAGGCTAGCCATAAGAAGAAAGCGGTCTGCTAGCGCGGTCATAACTAGGGTAGCGGTCAAAACCCCGTTAACTACGTTACTTATTAAACACATTATAATCTAGTTTAAATAGAATTTAGTAATAGTATAGTAGCTAAGGGTGTGGTAAAAGTTAATCTTTTATTACAATAATAATATATTATATACAAACGCTAAATAAACAAGCATTAGATTTGAAAAATTAATGGCTATATATGGCTATTATAGAGACTTAAGAGGATTACTAGAGAGCTTAACAAGAATGCAGCTATGGGCGAATCTATATAGGGGCAATTAGAGCGGATAAACTAGCTGCTAAGCAATACTAAATAAGAAAGAAAATAAATAAACGAAAAAAGGAATCCTATAACGCCAGCTACGTATATAGTATAGCGTATATAATAGGCAGTTTTGTAACAGTACCCCCCCTTTAAAAAGGTAGATCTAGTAAGGCAAAGCTAGGCTAAAAAAGAAAAAATTTAGTAGGTAGTAATATGGTGCTAGCAACTAAACTAAAGGTAGTAGTATAATACTAGTAACCAGTCTAAAGGTATTTAGTTTAGTCTAGTAGTCTAGTGTCTAGTATTTAGGTCTAGACTAGCAGTATAGTAATATAGTGCTAGCGCTAGGGTTTAGACGTAGTAGTATAATATTAGTAATAGGGTTATTAAGGGTCGTTAGGGGTAGTAGTATAGTGCTAGCGATGGGGTTATTAGGAGTTGTTAGGGGTAGTAGTATAGTGCTAGTAACTAGTGTCTAGAGGTAGCAGTATAATACTAGCAGCTAATGTCTAGTTTAGAAAGAAGGAAGAGAAAGATCTAGTTTAGATATGTTAAAGACTCTATATATAAAGTCCGCGATAGCTTTACGCTATTATTAACGTCTAGCTAGTCTAGACTAGCAGTATAATAGTATAGTGCTAGCGGTAGGGTCTAGAGGAGTAGTAGTATAGTGCCAGTAATAGGGTTATATAGTAGTAGTACGATGCTAGTAATAGGTTTAGGGTTTAGGGAGCGTAGCTCTACACTATTATTAACGTCTAGCTAGCTAGGCGAGTAATCCTAATATTATAATAACAATATATTATATACAAACGCTAAATAAATAAGCATTAGATTTGAAGAATTAATAGCTATATACGGCTATTATAGAGACTTAAGAGGATTATTAGAAAGCTTAATAAGAATATAGCTATATGCAAATCTATATAGGGGCAATTAGAGTAGATAAACTAGCTACTAAGCAATACTAAATAAGGAAGGAAACAAATAAACGAAGAAAGGAATTCTATAACGTCAGCTATATATATAGCGTAGCGCATATAACGGGCAGTCCCGTAATATCTCTAGAGCCTTATAAAATCTTATTAGAAAATTAAGATCTTATATTTTTATACCAAATATTATAATTATCCTCTACTAAATAATTAATTATAATATTAAGAATATATTACTACTTGTTTTACACCTAAAATTGATAAGATTATATATCAATCCTTATTTATAACCATTGACTACCTATACTTTCTATATTAAGTTAAAGAAATAGCTAAAATCTATTAAAAAGCTTTAATAAAAGGCTCCACTAAAAAGTTCTATATAGCTTTAAAAGTTCTATATAGTATTAGATCTTTTCTAGAATAAAGCAATTATTCTAGAATAGAGCTAATTAAAGCGGTATATAAACTGTTTCTCTTTAAGGACGACTCGTTCCGGAATTAGGCAGAAATAATTTAAAATAAAGTATATACCGGTATAAAGCGGAACATTTGTTGCAGAAGAGTTTATTAAAGAATTCTATAAAGGAATAACTTAGGGATATAATAGAGCTATAGGCCTAGTGTTAAGACTCTAGGAGGAGTATATTATTAATAGAATCTAGGGACCAATAAGATAAGTTACTAAAAAATATCTAAATTGCTAAAGGAATAAACTAATAAGGCATAAGCTATATAGGGGGATATAACCTATTAAAATACCAAAGAGACTATAAGAGGTTATCTTATAGGACTTTATTATAAAGTTACTAAAATTAAAGGACCATATTACTAGATAAGAGTATAACATTATTCTTATAATAGTGGACAAGTTAACTAGGAAGGGCTACTTTATAGTATATATAGAAGAAATCTTAGCAGAAGATATAGCTGGAATATATATTAAAGAAGTGTTTATAAAACACGAAGTACTAATAAAAATTATATTGGATAGAGATTTAAGATTTATAATAGTATTCTAGGAGGTATTTTTAGCGGAATAAGGGGTTCGCGCAGTAACGTTAATAGTATATTACCTATAGACAAACGGTTAAATAGAAAGACTAAACTAAACATTAGAGTAGTATTTAAGGCATTATATTAATTATATAGAGAATAATTAGGTATCGTTATTACTAGTTATATAGTTTATATATAATACAACACCATAAGAAGAAATGGGCATATTACTATTTAAGGCAAATTATAGATATAAGCCAAGAATATTATTATTGCTATAATAAGTAAAAAGAACTAGTAGTATAGCTAAAAATAATAATAGAGAACTTAATAAATCTTTATAAACACCTTACGAAAATAGTATAACTAGTATAATTAAGGATAAAAAGGTACTATAATGCTAAGAGATCTAAGGGACTAGATCTTAAGGAGGGGGATAAAGTGTAGCTACTATACAAATTTTTTAAGAGTTAATAACTAAGTAAGATATTAGACTATATTAGACTAGGACTATTTATAATTAAAGCAAAGATCTTAAAAGTTATATGCAGACTTGACTTACTAAAAAAGATAAAGATCTACCCTATATAGTATATCTAAAGAACGCTGTAAGAAAGGTATAAGAGTATTAAAAGAGATTAGGTTAGAAAGCATTAATAAGGAAAAATTGCAAATAAATTAATTAATTAGGGTTGCGGAAAATCCAGTTTTCTACAATACGGATTAATGATTTACGATTAATACAATATCTATTATATATTGGGGGGCTAATTTAGCGCGGTTACGACCTAGGTTAATATAAGGTTAGGGCTACCCCTACTAATAACACGCCCAAACCCCGCACGAGGTCGCGTAGTAATTACCCCTAAGTACTTTTACACGCGATTTTAGGCGAAAAGGTATATAATTTAAGTTAAATCAGTACTTCTGGGTGGTCGCGTAATATTACTCTCGATTTACAACACCTAAATAGGCTCTATTTCTATATTAAGTGATAAACTTAATAATATTAGAACGAATAAATATGTATTTAGTTCTATCTATAACGAACATAGGTCCTTATATAGGCCTATGTCTACAGTGTTAAAGTGATTGCTAAGGATACCGACTAAAATGGAAATAAAGGGAATCTGCTTATATAAGCAGGAAAACGTATATAGAGGACTCTTTTAGAACTATCATTATACCCCTTAGTGCTCCACTAAAACAGAAGCAGATCCTTCCTAAATTAGTATTAAACTTATTAATATATAAAAGAAACACTTTGTAATCCTCCAAGTATACTATAGGTCCTACTTAACCTCTCCCTAAGCTGTAATTAATCGTCCATTATAAGCTCTCTGTCGTTCCCGTCCCCCATTTAAGAGTTATTAGCACTAGTTAGAATTATTAAATAGCATACCTTCCAAGGATTTGCTAGCCTATATACAATTTCCTATTTAGGTTTAGTATCTATATTATATTAAACAAGGCCTAGCTGCTTAACGAAGTTCCTAAACTAAACCGTTAATAGTGGCTTTATAAGACCGTTGGCCACTATATCGCCCATAGGAATATACTATAGGTGGATTACACCGCTTTAAACCTTGTCACGAATATAGTGCTAGTATAGCTTAAAGTACTTAGTGCGCGCGTAGTAGTTATTACTTTTAGCAAGGTTAATAGCTGGTTAATTATTGCCATATAAATATATCGGTAGTAAATCCTTTCCAGTGTAGCCTAAATTAGTAAATAATTAACGAAGCTATAAGGCTTCCTTAGCCGCATGCGTTATCGCTATATACTTAGCCTCCATAGTTAAGGTTGTAAGTATTAACTACTTACTTAAATTATATAAAACTAGGCTACCTGCTAGCTTGTAGATATAGCTAAAAGTTAACTTCCTATTAACCAATCAGCGAACACTGCATCGCTATAGCCGTGTAGTTATAGGTTAGGTATATTACCTAGTGCGCTTCCGCTATACTCCCTATTATAATTAGGGGTAGTATAGTCTATAGCTAACGTCTTGGCAAAGGCCCTTAGAGGTAACTGCTGCCCTTAGGGTAAGCCAAACTCTATACCTAAGTTAATCGTCCCTACGTAGTAGGCGAGTATCTATATTATAGCTTCTATATGCAGTTTGGTAGGGTTATATAGAAACTAATAAAGCTTCCCTATAGCCTAAGCTATATCTGGTTAAGTCTAATTATATAGATAAAGTAGAGAGCCTATTAGTAATTAATACCGTTTTACCAGCTCCGGCGGAGCTTAATCCTTAGGCTTATATAGCTTAAAGTCTACCATAGAGGGGTAAATTGGTATAGAGGCTGGTGCGCAATTCTCTATATAGAACGTATATAGGATCTTCCTAATATAGGCGTCCTATACCAGTTAAATTAATCACACTTAACGGTTCCTAATAATTTAAATGCCTAAGTAGTATGCAATTGGGCCTAAATCTCTTATTTTATACTTGTTCCTAAGTACTTCTTTAAAGCAGTTTAATTATCTATATGTCTTATCTAATTAAGATAAGATTATTAACATAGATGATAATAATTTGGCCGCTTTGCTGGCTAACAAAGATACATAGGTTAGCTAGAATTGGCATATATTTAAGGGTAATAAGGAAGCTCTCTTAAGCTCCTTATACTAAATCCATAGCGCCTACTTAAGACCGTAAAGAGCCTTAAGCAGTAGGCCTATAAGGGCAACGCCGTCTTTTAGATACTAATAATATCCTTCTGGTAGCTAAATATAGATATTCTTGCGGTTAAGCTTCCTATTAAAGAAGGCCGTAATTACATCTAAGTAGTTATACTCTAGATTGTATGCGGCAACTAGGGCTATTAGTAGCTTAAATATACTTAGTCAAATAACGCCTGCAAATGTGTCTCTATAGTTAATTCCTAGGCGCTACTTATTACCACATAATACTAGTCTTGCTTTCCATTTAAATAGGACATTATTCTTATTAAATTTATACATAAAGACCTATTTAATAGGTAGAGTCTTGGCTCTAGGTAGAAGTTTAACAATCTTAAATAAGACATTTACTATTTAAGACTCCCATTCCTTATCCGCCGCAGCCTTCCACTCCTTCTTAAATATTAAATTTATGGCTTCCTTCTAGTTGCGTGGCTCCAGAGGTAGTCCTTTAGTTGTTTTTATCTACTAAGGCTATAATAGGGCGCTTATAAATATATAGGCAAAGGCCAGGGTAAGGTAGGTAGCCTTTATAGCCAGCTCCTTCCTTCTAGTTCTATAGAGTACACTATAGTTAAGCTATGGCTTTAACCGCGTATAAGTGTTTATTATAGGTTTAGCTTCCTTATCTAAGTACTTATTTAGAGTCTACTCTAAGTCCTCCTAGTAGATATCCCTTAGGGGAGTCGCTTCCTAATAGAGGTGTCCTCCTAGATTAGGTAGCTCTTGCTAGTCAAGGCCTACCCATTTGTCTTTAGTAAGAGGAGGTCGATTAAGCTGCGGTACAATATCATAATCATTAGAGGTACCCCCCAACTAAGAGTCACCCCCCAATTACAAGGCCCAAGAGACCTTATCTGCCTCCTACAGTGACTAAGAAGCTTCGCCTCCTTCCTATAATAACTAAAAGACCTTTAGTGTAGTGTCTATAGTAGGGAGCTCCTCAAGTAGTACCTAGCAGATATTATTATTGCCACCTTCTTTTTCACTAACTAGTATAGTAAGAAAGGTTCCTAATTCGTTAAAGGTGACGCTGCTTAATTAAACGAACTTGTTCTTATAAGGTAGATAAACGCGGTATATATATAAGCCTTTATAGCCAACTAATCGTCCTTTCTAAGCTCTTACAATAAACTTATTACCTTATTGCCGCTAAGGGTCTTTTTTATTAATAAGGACATAGGCGGGACAGCCATAGATCTTCTAGTTAGCATATATAATTATAGAATTGGTGTTACCTAGGGTAAGAGCCATTGCTTAAGCGGGTGGAGCTTAGTCCTTATTAACTAATATAGGTAATATATTAAGCCCGTATACGGCTACCTTAGCGACTTTAGGCCAGAGCTTTAGTGGTAATTAAGTCTTAATTAATATCACCCTAACCCTTTCTTTAACTAGGTAGTTAGCCTTCTTTATAATTCCATTTTAATATACGGTGTATAGGGTAGAGGCCTTAGTAAGTATACCTTCGTTCTTAAAGAAATCGGTTAAGTCCTTACTAAACCACTTAGCAGCTCCATCCAATTAGAAGCAACCAATCGTTATCCCTATTTAAGTCTTAATTATATAGATAAACTACTTTAAAGTAGAGGCCGCGGAGCCTCTATTTAATATACAGTAGATCTATCTAAATTATGTTCGGTTATTAGTAAATAATACCCAGTACTTTTTACCATAGAGACCTTCGTGTTTTAATGGCCTAACTATATTAATATACACCTTTTTAAATATGAGACTGCTGCGTTTTTAAGGGCGTCTTAATATTTGCTTCTTAGCCTTTTTAAGGTGACAGTCCTCGTAGTAAAATAGCTTATCCTTAGTAACTATAATCCCCTTTATGCTTTTGGCGAGGAGATATATCTAGGTAGAAGGAAGGTGTTATAGTCTTTTATGCTAAGTCTCTATAGTAGCTTTAGCAAGCACGCTTTTCTTATAGAGGCGCGATTATGCAGTAGCTAGAGCCATTGCAAAAGGAACCTCTGTAGGGTTATCTACTAGTATAAACATATTAAGTCCGTTAATGCTTAGAATATAGGCTATTTCTGCCCAATTTTTAATAAAGTTAATTATAGTATAGAGACCGTTAAAGAAGGCGCCCTTACCTCGCAGAATACTAAGTAAGATAATATTTGTAAAGAAGTTAGGGTAATAATATACGTTGGTAAATATAATAGTATAGGCTAAGTGATTAATCTAGGTAACTGTAAGCTTAACTAATCTAATGCTAATAGCCTCTATTAAGCCTCCTCCCGTCTAGATTTAGAGAGGCTTAATTTCCTTATACTACACGAACTTCCTAATATCGTTACTTATATAAATATTCAAGCAACTATTAGCTATCTAGGAGTCCCTAATATTTGTTTTTAAGGCTATAGCTGCTGGCCCAATAACCTACGTAGTAAAGATCGATCTGGTTACCGAATTAGTAGCTTAAGAGGGGCGATTAGATGTCCCCTTGGAGGCCTTATTAGTATTTAAGGCTGCTCTATTACCTAAGCGCAGAGGCCGTTTCTCTCTAGGTCTCTACTATTTAGGCCTTAGGTAGGCGTGCTTTATCCAGCAGCCTTCTTCGCCATCTAGACAACCTTGCTTGCACTATCCGTACTTATTTAAAGCATTCTTGGTAGAGCCTTAATTGCCTAATAAGGCACTATAGCTAGCTCTACCTTTACCTTAACCATTACCGCGACTACAGCTACTGCCGCGTCCTTAATATAAGTTACCTGGTGTTTAATTAAACGAGGCAAAGCTCTTAGCCAAGTCCTTCCGCCAAGCCTTATCAGTAAGATTAGTGATTAATTAAAGTAGTAAAATTATGTGTCCGTTGCGGATCTTATCCTATTAGATCTAAGCCTATATAGGGAAGTGTTTGTTAACAGCGTTAATAAATTAGTAGTTGATAATCTTGTTATCTAGGGTAAGCTTTACCTGCTTAACTCCTTAAACCGCTTCTTGGTAACAGCTTAAGAAAGTAGTAACTACTTAGTCTGGTTAAAAGCGGAGCTTAACAAAAGTCTTTTATATATTGGCCTTATGGATTAAGCCACGGGCCTTAAATAATTGTTTAAAGTATTTGATATAGTCCTTTGCCGTCTATAAGTACTCTAGGGCAGTAAGAATATCCTTATTAATTATACCAAGGATAACTAAACAGACTTTGCCGTCCTCCTTGTTATACTATTTAAGCTCCTTGTTATATTTGTTATAGGGCACCTTATTAGTTAAGCAAATTAAATTATTAGTGTCCGTAATGATTTAAGACCTCTTAAGAATCATATCTCGCTCCTTCTTGTTAGCATCTTCTGGTACTTAATTAATAGATATTATAGGTTTTTCTTCCTGGAGCTTTAGGTAGGGGGGTAGGCCTATATCTTTTTAAATAATATGCAGAAGGCCCTTACCACATAGGTACGCGCTGAGCTGCGTCCAATATTGATGCTAATTTAAACCGTCGTTCTTAAGGCGTTAAATGCCTGGATAGTCTTTACCTATGGCGACGCGTAAACACACGAATTTAACGCGTAATTTTAATAATAAGAAATGACTTTATACGCAGGTGTGGTAACCTTTAATGCGGCCTGTAGTAAGGCATTAAATATAGAATAGTAAGATATAACCTAGCACGGGTATAGTAACCCTTAATACAACCTGTGGTAAGGTATTAATATTCTAAACTGTTAAATAGCTAAATTGTCGCAGCTTAGTAGTAATAAGTGCTTATAACCTAATAAACTTAATAACATTGGAACGAATGAATATATATTTAGTTCTATCTATAACGAACATAGGTCCTTATATAGGTCTATATCTATAGTGTTAAAGTAATTGCTAAGGATACCGACCAAAATGGAAACAAAGGGAATCTACTTATATAAGCAGGAAAACGCATATGGAGGACTCTTCCAGAACCATCGTCATTAAGGCGTCTTAGTTACTATAGTGTAGTCCTATATTAAGATGCCTTAGTTACTATAGTATAGTCCTATATTAAGGCGTTACGGTTACTGCAGTATAGTTATATATTAAGTCGTCTTAGTTACTATAGTAAAATAACTATTTAAATATTCTTATAAAGCTAATCTAAAGAACGCTAGCTGTTATAATAACAAAGTATTATATGCGAATGCTAGATAAATAAGTATTAGATTTAAAAAATAATAATAGCTATATATAGCTGCTGTAAAGACTTAAGAGGATTACTAGAGAGCTTAATAAGAATATAGCTGCGGGCAAATCTATATAGGGGTAATTAGGGTGGATAAACTAGCTACTAAGTAATACTAAATAAGAAAGGAAACAAATAAACAAAGAAAGAAATCCTATAACGCTAGCTACGCGTATAGCGTAGCGTATATAACGGGCAGTCCCGTAATACTAGCCTTATAGCTATTCTAGCTAGTTAATAGCCTATATCTTATCTCTTGCTATACCGTCTTTTACGCGCTATCTTATATTCTTAATTATTCTATAGCGACGGCTATAGAATATAGCCTCGCTGTTAACCTACTAGCGCGCCCCCTAGTAGCAATTAAGAGCTTTAATTAATGGCCTATCTACTAACTCTAAAGTCCACTTAGTCTAGAGCTAGAACACTAAATTGCCGCCCTAAAGCCTCTTATATTTCTTTAGTGGCGCCTATAGGTTAAGGATAAATGGGAGAGGTTAAGTATTAGCCTATAGTAGTAGGGGAGGTAGTAATAGCGGTAGCGGCGGCGGGGTTATAGTAGATATTATAGGAGATAGCTAGGCAAGCTTTATAGTAGTAGATAGTTAATTATCTATAGTAGATATGGGCCTCTTTAAAAGACCCTTAATATCTCTCTAAGGGTTAGATATATAGAAGAGGGTTATTATAGGACGGGTGCAGTAGCTATAAGACGTATATATTTAAGGAGTCTATAAGACGTTACGCGATCGATTATAAGGGTCGAGGGCGTAAGGAGGTGATATACTTACGCGTAGCTAATATAAGCTGTACGCGAGGTGTACACAAGAGCACGGGGCTTTCCTATGGAGGCCCCTACGGTTAGGTTCTATAATACTACCCCCCCTCCTACTAAGGCGGAGCTCTGGCGACGCTATGGTTACTATATATATATAGGGGGAACGCTTAGGGTATAGAGAAGAAGAAGAAATATTTGTTATAGGTGTGACGGGCTTATATAGATACTTCTAACTTAAAGCTTATAGGTTACTTCTATACGAAGGCACTAAGCTATAGAGGGGAAGAAGACTGTTAGAGACTTGGTAAGATATAGGGGGGTTGTTAAGGCGCTAGTAGTAAGCGAGCTAATAGCGATTTTCTATCCCGGGGATAGAAAATCTTAATTAGCTAGCTTCTCCTTAGTGTCTAGAATCTAACCAATTAAACAACTTTAACTAGCAGTTAAAGTTCCTAAATATCTTATTAGAGTAATTACGTAATAGTAATATACAATAATTTAGCTGTAACGGCATCTATAGGGGATTAGGTATAAAATCTCTGCTTAGGCCTAGTTTCTATAGGTTCGCGTAGTAAAAATCGCTAATTAGATCCTTTGCATTTTTAAAGTCTTCCTATAGTTGCCATTCTGGCTAATCTATATTAAATCCTATATAGATAGCTCTATAGTAGAGCCACCGTCCTTTGCCTTTGCTAAAGTATTTAGAGTTAATAATTTGTTTAATGGTTTACTCCTTATAATTTTTATCTTTATTCTTGTCTCGGATTAGTACTAGTAGGGGTTTAGGCTATATCTATCCTAATAAGGGGTTAGGCTAATAGAGGTATAGTAGCTATAGGTAAAATATAGGCTATATCCCATAGGTAGCTAGGGTAGTTAGAAGCTTTAGCTTATATACGGCTCCCCTATTAATAACTCGTTTAATTTAATAGGGGCCGAGATTCTTATAATTAAGTGACTTCATAGGCCTCTATATAGAGATATTGTATATATCTAGCCATACCTAGTCGCTAACACACATCTCTAGTAGTGGCGTTCTATAACAGTTAGCGAAGTAGGCCTACTTTACTTAAGCCCAGGCCATTTCTCCCTTATAGTCTACATACTAGTTAGCAAGTAGCATCTTAAGGCGTTAGTAGATTCATCTCTATATATTAAAGTTAAACTATATGCCTTAGTCGGACGTAATTAAGTTAGGTAGCCTATATAATTAGTAGACTTTGTAGAGAAAGGCATTAGTAACGTTGCTAATAGCTACGCCTTTAGTTAGTACGTAGTGGCGCTCTTTTATAAGTCAGTATATTATTATAAGGATATTCTTATAGGTACGGCCATGTCGCTTATAGGATAGTAGGTTAATAATAAAGTCTATGGCGATATCTGCCCATTATTATATAGGTACTGGTAGAGGGTATAGTAGTCCTTAGTACTTTGTATAAAAGGCTTTAGCGCGTTTATAGCCATAATAGGCACTTATAAAACATTTAACTAAGTCTATTATTTTGGGCTAGAAGTAGTATTAGCTAAGAAGCTTATAGGTTCCTTCTTTACCTAGGTGGCCACTTAACCAGAGGTTGTGGGCCATTTAGATTAGTTGCTGTTATAGGTTTTTTAAATTAGGGATAAATAAATAGCCTCTATAATAGAGCCTGTTCTCTTTTATTTTTAAAGCTGCTATATTAATCTGGCCTAAGCTTTAGAGGTTAGTAGGTAGCATATAGGTGCTAGCGGTCTTAGCAGTAATAAGTTAATATAGTAATGGGTTAATAGAGATGTTATATACTACGGTAATAAGTTTGTTAATTTTAGGGGGTAACTCTAGTTCTATAGTATAAAGCTAGGGTACAGTTAGTTCTATTATAGGTAGTATACCTAGGGCTATATTTTATGCCTTTAGAATTGTTTATTATTGGAACTAGTTATAGGAGTTATCTTCTAACTAAGGAAGGTCTTATAAGCGGCGTATTAGGCTATTAAGTTTAGTACCTTATACTCCTAACCTATATATAATTTTAAAGTTAAAACCGGAGAGGAACTTATTCTAGTATACTTAGCATTAGTTTAGCTGCTTTATAGTCATAAAGTATTTAAGGTTATAATACTCCGTAAGGACTTTAGCTAGCTAGTTAGGTTCTACTAAAGAGAGTTCTAATTAAAATTTCTTAAACGCTTATATAATTACAAGAAGTTCCTTATTATAGATCTTATAATTATACTCTTATAGTATAAGCTTGGACGAGTAGAATATAACTAGGTAAAGGAGGCCGTTATTACCCATCTAGGAAAGAACGCCTATATTAACGTGGTCTAAGGAGTTAGTTTTAAAATAGAGTTATTATCCTAGTATAAAATAAGCCAGGACAGGTGCTTTGGTAAAAGTATCTTTAAAATCTTAAAACGCCTTCTTGTATTTAGGCGTCTAGATAAAATATACATATATTTTTCTTCCTTTTATAAAAAGGCCCTTCGTTCGTATTATTGCTATAAGTAGTACTATAACACCTAAGAAGTTGTATATAAATTTTTAATAAAAGTTGGCGAAACTAAGGAAGGCTTATATATCCTTAATACAGTTAGGGGTTTGCTATTTAGTAATTATATATACCTTCTTAGGGTCTATACGGACACCCTTAGTAGTAATAATTAGTTTAAGGTATTTTACTTCTATAACTAAGAATTCGCACTTCTTTAAATTAATATAAAGTCCTATATCACTAAGGCGCTATAGGACCTTTTTAATGTGCTTAGTATGCTTAAAAGGGTTATTGCTATAAATAAGTATATTATCTAGGTACGCAGAGCAGAAGTCATTAAGGTAGTCCTATAAGGCGTTATTAATATAACTTTAAAGGCTGCCTGGGCCGTTATATACGCTAAATGGTATAATAGTATATTCAAATTGGCCAAAGCGCAATATAAATATGGTTTTCTATTTGTTACCTTCCTATATTTAGAGGCGATTAAAGGCAGTAATAATATTAAGCTTAGTATAGGTTTTAGCTTAGCTAAGCCGCTTAAGAGTCTTATATATAAGCAGTATAGGGTATTAGTTCTTAATTATAATAGCGTTAAGTCCTCTATAGTTAACGTAGAATTAAATACCTCCTTCTGGCTTCTTAGTAAGGAGAATAGGGGCAGCTGCTAGGGATATACTAGGACAAATAAATCCTTTATTAAGGTGCTCATTAATATATTTTTTAATAACTAGAAGTTTATCTTTTAATATTAGGTAGGGTCTCTTATAGGGTAGCGTTTTTCCTTATTTAATATTAATAGTATAGTTATTAGGTTAATATAGGGGGAGTATATCTACGCCCTTTTATAAGCATATATTAATAAAGTTATGGTACTTCTTAGGGAGGAGCTTATAGAGTTCCTTATTAGTAAATCCTTTTTTAAGCTTTATAAATTTCTTAAGGTCTAAAGGTAAAAGTCTATAGAGTTCCGCGGGGGCATTGTCTTTTAAAAGGTTAACTATATTTATCCTATTACTATAGAGGACATAGTTCTGTTCTTTATTAAGCTTATATAGTTATAATTAGGAAGCTGTAGTAATGGTCTAGCCTTTCCTATATACTATGCGGTAGAAGGCCGCGGCGCTTATATAGTAACAGTTAGTTATAGGTAGAGTAATAAGGGGTTTCTTAGGTTAGTATCTTAGGGAGTAAATAGGGGCGGCTAGGCTATACCCTAGGCAAGTCTCTTTACAGTATTTAGAGTTAAAGGTTACTTTTCTCTTTTTCTAGTTAATAGCGGGGTTATATTATTTAAGCTAGTTTATTCTAAGGATAATAGGGTAGTTGGCAAGTAGTATAATATAGGCCTAGAGCTCTTCCTGGTGCCTATTTATATCTAGGTGGAGCTATACTATATAGGTAATCTTCTATATGGTATAACTACTATTAGCAAGTTATAGGGCGCGGGCTTTAGTAAGGGGTAAGATAAGTAGATTATAAGTGCGTACGAATTAAGTATTTATAAATTTATTAGTAGCTCTATAGTTAATTATAGAACGTCTTTTATTTATTTTTCAGCAGTAGTTCCTATTATAGGTAAAACTATCTATTTCCGTCTATTTATCTTTACTAAGTTATCTATTAAGTAGGCTAATATATAGATCTTTCTATCCTTAGGGCATCCTAACCCATAACTTAGGGCTAGAACTTAGCGTTTTCCGCTTCTATATCCAACTCTACCACTATTACTATATCTTCGTCTTATATAATAGCGACACGTAGTAATATATTTGGTATTTAGGGTATTAGGTTAGGTGTTAGGTGGCGACTACTAAACCTAGCCATTAGGCAGTTTAGGTTATCGCAATAATAGCCTGTTTAACAGCATCTATAGCATCATCCTAGTTTCTAAAGTAGCTTACGCTCTCTATTTAGGAGTTTTTATGGAAAGGTTAGTATAAAGAGGTTGATATTAGCTCTAGTGGTATTTAAGGTAGTAAGCGTTAGTGGCTTAGTATATATAGGTTTAGTAGGCCCGGAGGGCTTTTATAGGGAGGTCTTTAGATAAGGGTTAGCAGTAGCAATTTAATTTAGTTATTATTTAATCTTCTATAAAGCTGCTACCATATTATAAATATTATTATAGTTATGGCTAGCAGCTGCATAACTAAGGCAATAAGTAACTTTTTTAAGGAGATCTTTCTAGTCTTTAGTATTATCTTAGGTAAAGGCTCTAGTGTATTCCTAGAATTTAATATAGAACTTATTAAATAATTTAGTAGGGCTTATCTTTAGGGCATATAGTTTAGCTTAGTTGGTAGCTAGTAGGTTATAGTTATAGTATATTAGGTTAAGATTATTAAGGGCTTTTTAGTAGAACTACCACTTCTAGGGGCTATTAGTCTCCCATTAGGCAAAGAGTTAGTTAAATAGTATACCCTTTATTCGCCCGATAATATAGCTAATCTTAGTATCTTCTATAGAAAAAAGGTAGGCGCTCTAAATTAGTTTTTTACAGATTTATATCTTTTAGTAGCTGTATTTCTCATAGTCCTCCTAAAAGATTAGGGGATTAGGGTAATATACATTAGACCCTATAATAGCAGTTTAGGTTTAATTATTATGGCTTTTATTATTATTGCTTTAGTAGGGGTTCCCATTAGGTAAAGCTACTTAGCGCTAACCCTCTGTTAAGCGTTAATTAAGTAATGTTACTAAGGGCGTAGAGACTTAAGTAGCGTTATATGCAGTAGAGAAGTGTCTAGCGTTATTATAAATGTGCTTATTAAGCTAAGATTATAGATACTTAATTATACCCTCTTTTTAATAACCATAGCAATAAGTACAATTTTAGCCTTCTTTAGCTTTTGGACGTTATATTTAGACATATAGAGGTTATCTTTAGTTTCTTAACGCGTGTTGTCGGCGAGCGCTTTATAGGCTTATAGGTCTTAGATAATATTGTAATCTTAGGCAGTATACATCTTAGCTTATATAAGTCTTAGGTAGTAGTTCTATAGAAGGCGGTAGTATTTATTAGGTTCTTATACTACCATTTTTATAAATATCTCGGCGTCTTGTATTTTTATTTTAATAGGTAGTAGCCCTTCCGCTTACTTATCTGTAGTTATATAGTTAATAAAAGATAAGACATTATTAGTGTCCACCTTCTTAGGGGTTAAGGCCAGGGCTAAGAAATTAAATTCTCTTAGAATTAATTAGCGTTATAGGTTAAGTATAGGTATTAGATTATTCTTTAGGTTTAATATAGTAGCTAGTAAGGAATGTTGTCTTACTATTATAGGTTCCTTAGAAGTATAAAGTAAGGTAACTTATAGACACGCTACTTCTGGCAGCGCCTGCAGTGTTGCAAAGATGTAGAATTGGTTATAGGCTAAGCGTCAGTAGTAAAAAGGCACAACGTAATATTATGGGATGGGTGCAGTGGCTATAAGACGTATATATTCAAGGAGTCTACAAGACGTTGCGCGATCGATCGTAAGGGTCGAGGGCGTAAGGAGGTGATATACCTATGCATAGCTAACGTAAGGTATACGCAAGGTATACGCAAGAGCACAGGGCTCTCCTATAGAGGCCCCTGCGGTCGGGTTCCGTGACAAGGATTTATCTAAAGACGGAATTTAGTTATTAGCGGATTTAAAAATAGGCCTAGGTATAGGTATAGGGCCGTCTAAAGGTGGATATATGGACTTTATAGGCTCTATCTAGATACCCGTCTTCCCTTACTAGATCTATATAGGTATAAAAAATGCTAATAACCTTTCTATCTTGCTAAGTTATTTTAAAATTGTCTATATATATAATCAAACCCCCTTTATCTTAAAGATTACGGCCTTATATTTTAGCTTAGCTATAGCCTTATAGGCGGGCAAGTATTTCCATATTATTAGCTTATTTAGTGTTACTATATTAGCTAGTAAGCTTTCTACCCACGTAGTAAAACTTTAGTACTCCTCACAGCTAAAGAGGGGGTCCTTTTATAGGGGGTAGAGCGGGAACTGCTTATATAGAATTGCTAAGTTCTATAGTAAGATTATCCTAAGCCCGTAAGGTTAAGCCGTATAACCTTATTATTGGCCCTACCTAAGTAGTAAACCTCTATACGTTTTAGCTAGACGTTAGTCTTAGGCTATATCTTTAAATAGAGGACCTTTTCTAGCACCTCCTATGCGTAGGGGAGAAAGTAGCCCTTTCTTTTCTTTAGGAAGCCAGCGATTAACCGCATAAATATATAGAGTAGGTAGCTAAGGTAGGCTCCCGTTATTGCGTCCATATTTTAGCGTCCGGTCTATTTAATTTAGGTCTTCTTAACGCCGCTAAGCTTAGTATATTAGATGCTTTGCTTATAGGCGCTATAGGTCTTCTCCTTTAAGTAAATTTATACCTTCTAGAATATCTTTTTATTCTATTTAAACTGCATATAATAGCTTAGCGGCCGTTATAGTACTTTAATACTGCTAGGGAAAATATATAGGTTATAGTAGTTCTCTAACTACCAAAAGGATGGAAAGCTCTTAGCGCCGTTTTTACCCTAGCGGTTAAAGAAGTAGAAGGCTATTATAGAAAGGGGGTAGAGGATAGGGTTAGCGTTCCGTATACAGCCTATATACTTAACCTTACCATACTAATTCTGCTTCCCTTATATTATTAATATAATTATATATAGCGCTAACTTGTCCGGTTTAGGCCCTTTATTCTCTAGTTTAATAAAAATAAACTTAGTAAGCTAAACGTCTTATCTACTTTTCCTATAGGTAATAATATTGTAGCTTAAGGAACGGGTTAGAAAACGGTAGCTATATAGACTAAATAGGGTATATATAAACCTAATAAATGCTTAGTTACAGTTTAAAGATAAGACTTAACTAAACCTAGCTTCTTAAAGCCCGTCTTCTAATACTATGTAATTATCTTTTTAAGCCCTTTAATGTTATAGCCGCTAGTAATTATAAATAGGCCTTAATTAATAAAGTTAACGCGTTAAATCTAGTCCTTATTATAGCGGATACTATCTAGTACTACCAAGAGCTTCGCCCCCTATAGTAGTTATAAGGTCTTACTTTCTAACTACTATATATAAAACTTGGTAATGGCGGAGACGTTGCTATTTATAACCAAGTATTAAACTATCCCGTTAAATAGAGTGTTTAGGGCCTCCTTATTCTATACCTCCCCTTCCTTCTTTATAACTTCCTCTCCTATACCTATACCTGCCTATATAGCTACCCCTATAGCTACCTTCCTCCCTAGCTACTCTACCTACTTAACCATCTTCTACCTCTTCTTTGCCCGCTTACCATCTTTTTATATCTCTTTTTATTTTAACTTCCGTTTTTAATAGCCAATAGCCTATAATTTTTAGTTAATAACTTACTACTCTAAAAATAGGTAAAGCTTATCTTCTATTGCTCGGGCGCCGTCTATATTGCCTTTTAGTCTTATATACTAGTCTTCCCACTCTTTCTACTTTAGCTTATACGCCCTTATAGTATTCTTTAAGCGCTAGGCCTTATAAATATCCTATAACCATACTATTTGGGCCTTAAATTTATTCTAGAGGCTATAGGAGAAGGAGGAGGAGGAGGCTATAAGGGCTTCCTTTAACTGTAAAGTAGACTATAGGGTAAGAAGATTTTTAAAAGACTCTATCTCCGTAAGAGGCTAGGGGGAAGACGTATAAGCGTGGCGCGGGTATAAGTAAATAAAGCTATTAAACGCGCAAATATTAAAGGAGGAGAAGGAGAAGAGAGCTCTATATTATAGAATTAGAATTATAGTAGGCGTTTCTATATAAAATTAGAAGCCCCGCGTAAGCCAGAAGCTAGCGTGGGTATAAGAATAGGAAGAGGGTTAAAAAATGGATTGTCGGGGCGACGGTGAGGTCGAAGGCGCGCGATGAGGACCTCTATACTAACCCAGTACTAACCTAGGCCTCAAAAACGCGTCCGAAAGTAGGGGCCACCACCAAAGGGGGGGTTAATATGTGGACGATATGTCGCGGACCTTAGGGGGTCGTGTGTAACCTGAGGTTACGCCAAGCTTAACCCCGACCTCCGATACCTCCCTGCTCCTGCGTTAGTTCAAGGGGTTTAGTGATTCATTAAGCGTTCATCTAGAGGAACATTTGAATATAAATATTGTCTATTTTCTGCAGGATAGGAGGCCAGAATTAAAGTAGTTCTCTATCTTAAAGATCAATTCTCATCTTTCATGTGACTCCTGGCTAATTCATTACCTTAGTTCCTTAGGTTCTCACTGGCTCGAACGCACCAAAGCGCGCTAACCCCGAAGGGGTAGCACCCCTCCAGAGAGCCTGAGAAACTGAGGTAAGGGTGCGGTTACTGTCACTTGCACAAGACATGGGTAATGTCATAACATCAAAAGCATCTAGCTTGTGAGTGATATGGTCTTCACTTAATCATCCTATTGGCAGGACGAGCGATGTGCGCTAGGAACATGAGATCTGCCAGCCTCGTGGATGAAGATGACGACTATGGCGACGATATGCCCAAAACCCAAGAAGAGTTACGCATCTATCATGGCAGTCACGCACGAGGCCAAGAAATTCTCGCCAGGATCGAGATAATGCTCGCCTGTCGTGCACATAGTCATTTGATGTACCATGCAAGGAAACGCATCAAGCATTCACGTATGGGGCATCTACACGAGCGATGCGCTGAGATATTGAGTGACCAAGATGCCTCCGAATCAGATCTATATCTTGTCGAGTTATTTGAGACGTACCTTCCAGTTGCGGGAGTGCTGAGCTCAGATGAGTATCACAAGCTGTTGGGCGGTATTGACTTGGTGCCGAGTCCTTTTGAACCTGTGGGAGCAGAAGGAATGTGTCGAGCTTGTCGAAACCTGAACTTGAGAAGAGAAATTTTTCAGGTGGGAGGTTCGAGGTTTGTGTCGTCTATGATGGGTGATCTCTCTCCCGATGGCGAGTACTCGGACGAAGAGCTCGAGAAGAAGGTTCCATACAATCCTACGGCTGGTGTGGTCAAACATCATAGGCTGGGAGAACTGGTTGATATTGGGAAGAGGTCGGACTGCTCGATATGTCGGCTCGTTACCGATTGTTTTCAACGACTCTCAGCGGAAGACCTCAGTTCCTACGGCTATGAATCGAACCTTGATCACTGGTTTTATGACGGTGTTGCATGGCTCAGTCTCCTACATGATCCAGGAGGAGACCATCCGACATCCAGTTATTCGAGACGCCAAGATGATAGTCCGAATCTCCTGGAGCCCACGCAACCAAGCGGCAGAACCAGGATGATTTTGACCATTCATCCTCGAGACAAGGAGCCGGAAAACACTAGGTTTCAGTCACCTCTATATTATCTACACACAGAAATCTTTGCAATCGCCGACGAAGAAGACGCCAACTTCCAGGTATACAAGCAGGTGGTGCCATTCATCGATATGACTAGACCGCAGAAATGGCTCCATGCGTGCGAGACTTTTCATGGCGAGGCATGCTCAACACCTGCAAACTATGGAAATATGGAAGTACATGAAGATATGCTTCTAATTGACATAGAGGATGATTATCTAGTCCCCGGCTTCAAGGGCCGTAGGTACTTTGCGCTGAGTTACGTCTGGGGCGCCGCCCAAAATACATCATTCAAGACAAGACAGGCCACTTTGGACGACCTCATGAAACCCGGAGGTCTCTCTAGACACCTCGACGAGATTGCTACGACCGTCCACGAAGCCATGCAAGTCACAAGGGAGATGAAATGCCGCTATCTCTGGGTTGATGCCCTCTGCATTGTACAAGACGATGAGGAATCCAAACCTTTTCAGATTAACCACATGGACGCCATCTACCGCCAAGCAATTCTCACAATAGTAGCAGGCGATGGTTTGAGTGCAGCAGACGGAATCTACGGTCTTGGAGCAAATCCTCGGGAGACCATTCAACGAACCTACTCCTACCGTCCGGGTCTTACCTTGACAGCCAATGAAGCAATGTTCGGTGACATTGAGGTAGAAGCCATGTTATCACAGTGGGCTAGCCGCGCTTGGACTTTCCAAGAGCGTATTCTTTCACGCCGTCTCCTAATCTTCGCCAACTCGACAGTACACTGGAGCTGCTCTTGCCTTCGCTGGAGCGAAGCAGAGCATAATCCTAGCGAAGAAGGACCACCACCCTGGGAATATTACAACGACCCAATCTTTCACGATAATCCCACATCGTACCTGAAAGGCCTCCAACTTCCCGGGGACAATTCTATCAACTTTGTCTGGCAGAATGTGGTAAAAACCTTCACAGGACTGACATTGACTTGTGAAAGAGACGTCTTGCTCGCTATCGCAGGGCTAGAAAGCTATGTTGCCCAGTATTTCGATACCTCGTGTATCTTTGGGCATCCGCGAAAGAATTTCTTGGATTTCCTGATCTGGCTTCCGCGGCCTAGCGGTGTCAGGAGACGTAATGTCGCTGGGATTCCGTCCTGGTCATGGGCAAACTGGGTGGGAAGTGTTGTGTATCATGAGGTACAACCACATCGGAAGAAGTACCCCAAACTTCGAATACCCACGCCTTCTTGGGACAATGCATCGACCTCACGCGTTTCGATGTCCTGTCCGCACTCCGGAATATTAGATTGCTACACGATGGTCAGCAAAGTACGTATTGTTGGTTCGATGCACGCTCGGGTAGAACCAGAGTGTCCTGAGGTAGGGAGGCTGCTGCCGCTGTTGATGCCTCTGGCGGTGTTGAGCGAAACTGGGAAACGTGTTGGTCGTGTCTCTATTTCAAAGGCTGATGATAGCTTTGGAGAATTTGAGGCGATTGTCATCGCTGACAAGCTGAAGGAAGTCCGAGCGAATTTGGTCGCGGTGTTGACTTATTGGATTATGATTATCGAGTGGAAGGGTGAGGTAGCAGAGAGAATTGGCCTAGGTGTTGTTACCGCGGATGGTTGGTCGAAAACCAAGCCAGTGTGGAAGAATGTTAAGTTGGGATAACAGGCTCGCTGTGGACATAAAAAAGCAGCACTAAATACGGAATGTCCTAAGCTGAAGTTGGACATTTATCTGTGCTTAAAGTGGTAGGATTTGAATACTATAAGTTGTCTAAGGTCTTGAACAGATACGAGTCTGAAGCTCGGCCAGTGTTGCCGAAAGATTGGGAAAGTTGGAACAGAACGTACGATTGCGAGTCTTGAAAAGGGAGAAATGATATGTTTTCGGATCTGGGGAAGGAGAATGACATGTTAGAACCACAATGAAAAGGAATATTGAGTGAAATCTGAATAGAACTGGAGCTGGAGTTGGGGAGCCAACTCCTGGGAGAGGAAGGGCGCAGCGCCGAGTTTAGCGGGTTTCAAAGAGAGGTAGAAGGGAGCGGCTAATTACCGGGATAAGCCGTCGACCTTCAAAAATTGCTCAAATAAGCCATTGGGCTTATGTACAAAACTTTACCAAAATAGGCCATGCACGTGACTATTTCTTTCTGAAATAAGCTATAAATTTTAGTAAAGACATGTTGGGTCCTCGTGCAGTATGAGATATGCCTACCCCGCTCCTTGACGTAACGCTAAGCCTGATTGCCGGATCTATCTCTTTGGCAAATTAGGGATAACTATTAAGCTCTATTTCGTACCGATTGAAATAACGCCGGTCTAAGGGGCCATTTGGCTAAAAGTTATTATTTTTAAACTAAAATATTACAATAACTATAGCCTTTATAACTATTCTAAAGAGATAAAGTTATTTAATAATACTTAGTGTTACGGCACCGTTACAGAGCCTAGTCAGCGGCTCGCTTAAGACTTGGCACATATATATAGACGTTCTTTCAACCACCTTCTGCTCCTCAGCTTAATATCCTCGTCGATAGATGTGACGGGCTTGTACAAATGCTTCTAAACCGAAGCTTGTAGATTGCTACCATACAAGAATACTAAGCTAAGGAGAAGAAGAAGAAGAATCGTTTAGGGGCAGTAGGTAAACATGTCGCGAGGGCCGCCAAGGCGCTAGTGGTAAGCGGGCCAATAGCGATTTTGCATGCCGGGCATGGAAAATCCTGATTGGTTGAATATGGCAGGTGACGCGCTCCAGCACCGTCACATTACCCCCCCCTCCTAAAAAAACCTGCCCTTAGGCTTTATCCAAGTTCTTTATTGTCGTCTAAATTATTATAGTTATCTAACCCCTCTTCCTAGCATTTAACCCAGCTATCTAACTTACATGGTGGTCCAGGGAGGTCTGGGTAGGTTAGGTGGAAATCTTATAGCTTATAGGGAGAGTACTTAAAATTAGATATAGGGTACCATTTTAGATCTTCGTCATAACCTACCTAGCTTGCACGGTATTTTAAGGTACTATAGTCCTTCTTTACTGCTAAGATCTCTTTAACTTCCTATTCTTTGTCCTCTATAATCTAAATTAGCGGTAGGGGGTTATTATACTATCTAGGCAATAGGTCGTCCGCGGCCTTCTATAGTTGGTCTAGAGAGAAGATAGGGTAGATCTTTATTAACTTTAGTAGCTTAACCTTAAAAGAGTGCCCTACCTTCTTAGGGATTTTATAAGGGCCAGCTATTTGGTGGTCTAGCTTATGGCTTGGCCTCTAGGTTTTCTAGTTCTTTATTAACACCTATACCTTATCTCCTATATAGAAGTCTACCTTATGGCAATATTGGTTCGCGTTAGACTCTTTCTTCTCTTATACCCTGTTTATAATTGCTTAGGCAGTCTCCTAGGCCCTATGCATTCTCTTAGTAAATATCTAGGCCTCTTTATAGCTAAGGCGTTTATGGGCCGTTATATATCCTATAGGTCTATCCTAATTAAAGGATATTTATGGCCTGTATCTATAGAGTAACTTAAATAGTAATATTCCTATACTATTATAAGGGAGCGTAAGCTGTGCGTAGTCTATTATAGGTAGTAGTTCCGACTAGTTATCCTAGTAGTAGTTAACAAAGGGGCGAAGTTACTAGTTAAGGTACTAGTTTATAATTTTGGTTTAGCCGTTAGTCTAAGGGTAGAATATAGTAGAGAGCTTAATCTTAATCCTAAGGATATAGCAGAATTTATTCTAAAAGTCCAATATAAACTAAGGTCCATAGTTAGAGATAATTAACTTAGGAGCGCCATGGATCTAGTAGATGTTATCCACGTATATACGGGCCATGTCCTTTACGGTTATAGTCTTAAAGCAAGGAAGGGAAACGGCTTACTTACTTAGTTGGTTAACTACTATAAAGGCCATATTATAGCCGTGTTTGTCCTTTAGGAATAATTTAAAGTCTATTATAATATGTTGCCAAGGGTATTTAGGGACTAGCAGTAGTTGCAGCCATCTAGGAGTTTAGTCCCTAGGGGTATTTACGCGTTTATAAGTATAACAATTTCTAATAAATTGTTCTATATTAGATAGGAGTCCTCGCTAATAGTAACAAGGCGATAGTAGTTGGTAGGTTTTGTCTTAACTAGGGTGCGCCGTAGAGACTTAATAGTGGGCTTTATAGATTAGCTCTATTTATAGGTTGTTAATATCTAGAACTATAAGCCGTTCTTAGTATAGGAGTAGTCCGTCTTCTATTTCCAAATTAGGGTTATCCCTTATAGCTTAATTGCGGAGGGCTTTTAGGGATTTAGCTATACGGTTTATAGTTAGGATGTAATTAATTAGTCCTATTAGTTTATCTAGGGTCTTTCCTTCTATAGGTGCTACCTTATTCTATTTAGAGCTTAGTTCCTTAAGGATATACGGGTTAAGTTATTCGGTACGGAGGAGGGTGCGTGTCCGGTACTAAGCCTTTAGCTTATCTTATAGCCCCACGTCCTGTTCTCTCCGGGTTAGGGTATTAGCTTTAGTATTTTACCTACTAGGGCGGTATATAATTGTAAAGAAGAATTAGGAGAGTATTTTGGCCCACTGGGCCTATTAACTGGTAAGTTATTTTATTATTATAAAATACTTAAGGGCTTTATAATTGGTATAAACCTTAATTTAAGAGTCTGTGCTTCTAAGCTCTGCGTGCTACTAGGACAATAATTATATAATAGCCAACATTTCCTTATTGTGCACTTTATAGTTGCACTTAGCTAGGGCTATTATTTTTAAGAAGAACGTAATAGGGTACTATTCGCCATCTAGGTGTAGCTATAAAAGGACTCCCGCTACTACCCTGTTAGAGGCGTCCGTTTTTAGTATTAATTTAAGGTCTAGGTTATAGTAATAAAGGATTAAGGAAGAGACAAGTCGGTCCTTTAACTCCTTAAAGGCTTTTATACAGTTATCGTTAAAGACAAAAGACGTGTTATTCTTAGTTAGTTATATAAGAGGCTTGGCTATAACTCCGTAGTTACAGATAAACTAATAGTAGAAATTACAAAAGCTAAGGAAGGACTAGATTTCTTTTATAGTGTAAGGGGGTTTCTAGTTACGGATTACCTTAACCTTTTCTAGGTTAACTTTAATTCCTTTTATACTAATAATAAACCCAAGGTACTTTATATGTTTTACTTTAAATTCGCATTTTTTTAATATTAACTTATAGGCCTGCATTCTGTAGTCTCTCTAGGACCTTCTTAACATAAACTTAGTGCTTAAGTTCGTTGTTTAAGTATATAAGAATATCGTCCAGGTATGCTATACAGAATTTATTAAGGTAGTTAAAAAGAACATTATTTATATACCGTTAATAAGTAGCTGGCCTATTTATCAGTCTAAAAGGGAGGACTTTATATTTATAAGACCTGTAATAGGTACGGAACGTTATTAGGTTTTCTAATATAGGGTCCATCCTAATTTAGTAAAAAGCTTAGCGGACATTAAGCTTAGTAAAGATTTTGGCCCAGCTTAGATATACAAGGGTTTTATTAATTAAAGGGAGAGGGTACTAATCCTTCTAAGTAATAGTATTTAGCTTCTAATAGTTAATATAGAAACAAAGGCTTTTATTAGGTTTCTTTATAAATAAAACAGGGGAAGTAAAGGGAGCCTAGCTTAGCTTAATAAACCCTTTATAGAGGTTGTTAATTAGGTACTACTTTATTGCCTTTAGTTCTTCCATAGTTTGCTAGTAAATGGGGCTATAGCCTAAGGAGTTATTAGTCTCTAACTAAATCTTATAATCATAGGTTTGGTAGGGGGGCAGTATATCTAAAGCTGCTTTTAAGAACGCGTCTCTATAGTTTAAGAGGTAATTAGGGAAAAGGCGCTTAACTAGTTCCTTGTTAGTTTCCTCTACTAGCACTTCTTCCCTCTCAGCAATAATCCGGTTAATTTTATATAAACTAGTAGTAAAGACTTCGTTGTCCTTCTAATATATATTAAAGTAAAAACCTATAGCACTAATTGCCGTAATATCTACTATAGGGGTGTTATATAATAGTAGGGTTATCTATAGCCTTAGGGGCTTTTAGGGTATTAGCGTTGTCCTTACTCCTCTTAGCTCTTATTATATCTTCTAAAGGTTGTCCTTTATATCCTATTAGTACGTCCTCTTCCCTATTAGCTAGATCTCCGCAATTTAGAAGTTATCTACATTAGTGTCCGTTCTACTTCTATAAGTAGAGTCCTCCTTAACTGTAGTCCTTTAGGGGAGTATCTTTATTAGTACAGAGTTCCTACCAGCCTTGCGGCGGGCATCTTCTTAGGCGAAGGCTAGGTCGCGGTTCCTAACATCTTGCTAGTAGGTAAGATTAGCCTTCGCGGCTAATATCTTGCGGTTAGTACGGACTTCCCTAATAAAGGAGGGTAACTTTAGTCTATTCTCCAGCCAGATAAATTGTCTTTATTAAATGTTTAGCTAAATATTAAAGTAGGACATCTATTTTTGGCTAAGAATTATATTATATGACCCTAGGTCTAGGATATAGAAGGGGATACCAAACTGGCGTCGTCTATTAATAGCGATATATAGCTTTAAAATGTGGGTAACCGGCATACCAGCTTAACTATTATAGCCTTTTACTTAAATAGGCTTCTCTAGTTAGGTAGCATTTACATTTAAGAACTTAGCAACATCATTTATATAAGCAGTTTTTATAAAGGTAAAGCCATTTGCTCCAGTGTTAATAAGGGCAGTTATATTAACTCTATATCCATTTTGAGATACTATATATAGAACCATAAAGTATTTTCCACCTATTAGCTAACTTAGATTAATCTCTTTAAAATTAATAGGATACCCTAAGGGGGAGTCTTTCCCTAGGGTCCTTTTTTTCCTAACTTATTAGACATTTCTTTTTCTTCTATCTCCTTAATATTACCTATATCCTTTAGCTCTGGGCAGGACATAGTAAAGTAACCATCCTTTCCGTAATTAAAGCACATAACCGTAGTAGGGTTAATTAGGGTATTACGATAAGCATTGGTTAAAGGTATAGTATATAGTGGGTTAGGCGAGGTTCATAGGTAGGTAGTTATAACCGCTTTTAGTATAAGGGCGATTATGGTTTGTCTTCTAACGCCAGCTCCCGTTAGTATAGTGGATAGGTTATGGTTACTTTGGGGCCGCTTTAGTTAATTAGAACGAGTATTAATTTATTTTAGTTCTAAATCCAGCAACAAACATCAGGCTGTAAGTCTTTAGTAGGTTAGTAGGTCATCTAAGGCTACCGCAATCTTCTCTTATAGTCGGACTATTAGCTTGTTGTATAGGTCCAAATAATAGTTCTTAAGGGGAACCTAGCCTTCGCCTACTAGGTGTAAGAATTAAGTCTAGAACTTAGTAAAGGATAGGTTTAATTTTATTATTAGGCGATTATAGTTATAACAGGCATCCCGTACTTTATTTGGATTAACATAGATAGTAGCTAGATACTATATTATCTTATTAATAGATATAAACCGAATAGGTAACTCGTCCTTAAACTTGGCCTAAAGGTATTACTAGGCGTCCCTAATGGTTTAACCAAAGAGGTAGAGCATTTTAGCTTCTTTAGAGGGGAAATGGTTATGGTTAACACGAAGCTTTCCTTATACCTAAATTCTCCAGTTCTTAAAGGTCGGGTCTATGCCGTCTAATAATAGTAGGGGGTTAGGGAGCTTAACGGACTTTAATTACTTTATTATCGTATCCATACTCTCTGGTGTATCGTATTTAGTTAAGCAAATAGGTTAACTAAGGCTTTGTAAAGGGGAGGCTAGGCTGTTTTATAAGACAGTAAGGCTTTTTAGGATCTCCTTTAGAGTCTCTTATATACTTTAGGCTTAAAGACAATTAACCTTCTAATTGGCAGCAAGGGCACGAATCTGCTTATATATACCTGTGATGTTGTCATTGTCTTTAATTTCTAATCCTAACTAGATCTCATATTCCTCTTAGGTAGAGGCAGGTTTTTTAAATAAGCTCGCTTTAGGTGCTATCATCAGCTTTCTAAAGTTTATTAGAATTGTATAATTCGGTTTTAATTCTAGGGTTCTTTTAGGGGTGCAGGTTAAGTATAGTCTGGCCTATAAAGTAGGATATTATTAGGGCCTTCTTAGGCGTAGTAGTGTGAGTTTTTTAATGTCTAAGTATAACGCGTCGACGTGTCGTTGCAGATAAAGGTCTTCTTTTAGGGTGGGATATTATTAAGGCCTTCCTAGGCAGTGTATGGAGAGCTTAGTATAATATAACGGGCTTATATAAATGCTTCTAAACTAAAGCTTGTAGATTACTACTATATAAGAATACTAAGCTAAGGAGAAGAAGAAGAAGAATCGTTTAGGGGCAGTAGGTAGACATATTGCGAGGGCCGCTAAGGCGCTAGTGGTAAGCGGGCCAATAGCGATTTTGCATGCCGGGCATGGAAAATCCTAATTGGTTGAATATGGCAGGTAACGCGCTCCAGCACCGTTATAATAGACAGTCCAATTGTACAGGCTTGCATACGTTCTTTACAGTGCTCGTGCCTCGATTGACTGAGTCCCGTAATACTTAGTAAATAATAAAAGGTAGCCTAGTTTAATAAAAGTGTTATTTTACTTTTAGCTAAGAAATTAAAGTGGTAACGTATTTAATTACCAAACCGTGAAGATTACTAAATTATAAGCGTATTTCTTAGCGTTATAAATAATATATAGAACTGTTTAAATTATGCTATTACTAGTTAATTTTAAATAATAACTATATTGTTTAAGGCTTCTTTAAATGCAGAATAAGTCCTTTTTTTATATTCTAATAATCTATAAATGCTATAATAGCGAATGGCTGTAACGGGCTCGTACAAATGCTTCTAAACCGAAGCTTGTGGATTACTACCATACAAGAATACTAAGCTAAGGAGAAGAAGAAGAGGAAAGGAAGCTCTAGGGGGTAATATATACACGGTACGGGCGAACTCCGGAGATTACGCTAAGCTAGCTATAGGGGCGGTGCCCTAGCACCGTCACAATGGCTAAGATTAAAGCCTTTAATATTATATTACTACTTTTATTTACAGCGGCTTATATAGGGTCTTAAAGACATTATAATAATTTAATACTCTTACTAACTATAAATGTTAGGTAAAACCTAAGTAGATAGTTATATATGTAACCAACTACGGTACCCTGCCAAACCACCACTGTGTCACCAGTATATCACCTTAACTCGCTCACCGACTCGCTCACCGACTTGGTCAATTACCCCTTTATTGTCTACACCTTTTATATATATATTCCACCTGGTTTCCATAGATTTAGAATCAAGTTGCTCGGTCAATTCCCACACTGCAAAGCTTACAATATAGCCGTAAGGTATAGGCAACCCTAGGGCGACCTAGGGGTAACTCGCCCGTAAGGTACGTGCGCTATATATAACTAGGGAAAACCCTTCCTTACCTCGCATATTGACTCCTCCTTTTCCCTTAAGGATTCGTTTGTCTATATAATATACCCTATTATTCCTTTATTAAGCTCCCTATCCATATCCCTACCTTATATTTAAATCCTTACTAATCCCCTTAGGAGAATAGCTGGTTTAATTTTTCTATAATGCCTCTAGAAAGAAAACTAACGCCTACACCTAATGGTAATATACTGATAATATAACTGCTAAATGCCTTAGGATCTAGTGTAGACAAAACTACTAGAAATATACTAGTAGAATCTAAGCCACCTTCTAAACCTTAAAATAATTAGCCACCTATAAATACTAAAGACCAGTTTAACTTATATACTTAGGCTTAATAGGAGCTTAGCATAATTACTAACATTTGCCCGCGAAGCCCTACTGCACGCGTCCACGTCGCCGCGGGTGGAAACATCATCAGGAAATCGTTCCTTTTAATAGCTAAGTGCAGAGGCGATGGTAGGGAGCCGTCGCAGCGCATACAGCGCGCTGTCGTCGCGGTTCTATAGTGTTGAGCCCGCGACGCGTACCATAGCATCGCCCTTAACAACACCAGGAGCCTTACTGCCTCCGCTTAAGGCTCCTGCCCTACCACCTAGGGAGGCCTATTAAGGGAAACTGGGATACGAAAACCACCCGATGTATGACTACCTGGCTCGTAGCCAGGCCCGAAACTGGCCTTATTATTAGCCAGCCGACGTAGACGCGTCCTAGTTATATAATAGGACACCCTTGGGCTTACACTAGCTCTGAGATCGCAAAGGGATGCAGCAAGGGCGTAGGGAACCTCTTTTTATAAGAACTTGTTAAGGTTAACGCGTCGCAGATACCTTATACGAAACTTATTAAGGCCCCTAAGGCCACCGCGAAGAACTTATTAAGGCCCTACCTAGAGAACTCATTAAGGCCCCTCTACGAGAGCCTATCCGGCACATCTAGGAGACTCAGAAGAGGGTCTTAATAGGCGTAGTGCACGCGACCTAGACGAGACAGCGACGCAACAGCGCCGCGACGGCGACGCGACAGCGACCAGACGGCTCAACGAGGTGGAAACACGAGCAAAGCTCTAGGTAGCGGAAACACAGGCCAGCTTCGACGGCCCTATAGCGTTCGACCTGCGGTTAACCTACAGGTGACTCACAGGAGGGTCTTAATAGGCGTGGTGCACGCAACCTAACGCATGTATATAAGGCGACTTATAGGAGGGTCTTAATAGGCGTGGTACACGCAACCTAGTATGTATATATATGGGGGAGGTCTTGGAGGAAACATAGGCCAGTTAGACAAGGTCTCAATAGTTAGAGATACAGGCCAGCTTATAGGAAGGGGGGACATAAGCTTAGTTAGTAGGAGAGGGGGGAGTAGGTTGCCTAGCACAGGACCTAGCGTCTCTACGGCCCCCTCCTACAAGACACAGTCGGCCTGTTATAAGGAGACTCTTACAGGCAACGCGAAACGGGAACTAGCAGTAGTATAGAGTGTTGCGCCCCTATACTACAACTAGCCTCCCGCGGGGCGTAGTGTGTAGTAGCCACTGCTAGCTCTAGGGACCTTACCCCTTGGCTAGGCTCTAACCCCTAGTGCACCTAGTAGGCAGGCAGGATTACGTCCTGGCTGGAGAGACTACTACGCGGCTCAAGAGAATGGATGCGCGTGTCGGTGTACTAATAGACGGGACTGCTCGCTAGGGCGGTACGCTGGTAAGGTACACTTAAGGAGCAAACAGGAGTTACCTAGGCGGGGGAGGCTTTTAGCCAGGCCTTAACTGTAGAAGGTCTATACGCCCAAAGGTAGGACGACACTAGAAAACTAGGGTGGAGGCTTGGATAAGCAGGCACGTTAAACTCTACTATATAACTACCTGCTAGAGGTCACGCCTACTATATACAGCAGTTGTCCGGCTAACCATGACGTATAGATCTAGCATTTAGGCCACTGGAGAAACTAAAAAAGGCCCCCCTAAATTACTCCTTAAACTACTCCAAAAGGTCTAAATAGCCTGCCTTAGGAGTATAACAGGCGGGTATAAGCGAACGGCCACAGCACTGCTCAAGAAGGAAGCCAATATTCCCCTTCTATAACTATATATTGAAGCCAATGCAATGCAAAGGGTGTAAAAGGAACGTAACTCTAACGTTATAAAGTATATTAAGACACGCCTAAATAAACTATGGAGGGACCCTAGGGTGCCCTATAGAAGAAGAAACCAACAACCCCAAAGTAGGGAAGATATATTAGGAAAATAGGTAGAGAAAGTAGAAGAAGAATAGTACGGCGCTAGGGCCCAGGCCTATATAGAGAAGGAAGGGAGACGCGTAAGAGGCCAGTAAAGATAATAGTAAGGGAGAGAAAGGAGCCAAAGTAGAGTATAAAAGAGTACTGGAAAACTATCTACCGCAACACAATACTGGTTAGACCAACGCTGGAGAGACGAATAGGAGTTAAAGGTATAGAGGCAGGCTCAGGCAAGGGGAACCCAAGCCATAGCATGGGCAATACCATAGGAGGTAAATACTTAAGGGCTCTAAGAGGGCCTAATAAAGGCAGAAAATACAATGGCAACACTCTTAAGGATAGGAATAATAGGACTAAAAGATTGGCTTTACTAGGTAGGTGTCCTAGTGGGTAGCCTAAGGTGCAAATATGGCTGGCTAAGACAGACACTAAAACACGTAATACTGTTATGCCCCTTACGCACTAGCTGAGAAGCAATGCTCTTAGCAGCTGGTATAGAAAACTATAATATACTGCTCTTAATACAGAAAGGCCTTAAGGTGGCTACCCGGTGGCTTATTGGCCAAAATGTGCTAGACCAGTTCTGGGTTGCAAAGGAAATAGTAATAGAAGGCAAAGGGGCGAGTAATAGGCGCCCCCTAATAACTCTATAGGAGTAGAGTATAGTGTATAATACTAGCGCGTCTATAGGTTTGTTACGGCAGCAGTGGTTCCTAAGGAGGTCAAAAAGTAAGGTAGTAGAGCACTACTGGTAACTTGCAGGCAACTCACAAGCGAGCCCCAAAAGGCGGGGAGATGGATTATAGGGTTTTCTTAAATAGAGTTTTCTCCCTATATGTATATAAGGAGTAGTCCGCGTGGGCCCAATAGGGATCCGAATCGGACGTTAAGCAATGAATAATAATAATAATTACTAACATTTTATTAAATACTACTAATATAAAGGAGCTAGATAAGCTAGCTAAGAAAATAGCCAACTTATAGAGTATTATTAATTTAATAAAGCCCGTCTATTACCTCTTTAGTAAAGAGTACAAGTTATATAGCGAACGCATACGCTAAATAAATCTTAATACCCTAGTTAAGAAGTTACTATCTAATATTAGCGGTACTACTTAATAGCATTTCGACCGCTAGATTGCCGCAGTTAAGAACCGATTTAAGGTTAATAACGCTAACTATAACTATAAGCGACGTACGCGCTAGGCTATTAAAGGTTTTATAAAAAAAGAAGATAATTACCTAACTAGTTTATTGCCGGTTAGGTACTAAGGATAAAGGTCCTTTACTATAGGATAAGTTTAAGACTATAGTCTAAAACTAGATTAAAAAACCCCATAGTAAGACGCTTTAATAACGCTATTATATACTATACGGCTGTTATAAAGGTGAACTAGAGGTTTAACGTCTTCCTAGCCCATATACATAGCTTAAAGGACCACTTTTTATATACCCCTTTTATTAATCCTAAGTAATAGGTAAATTTTTAGTTCTTATATCTCCTAGCCTACCTATAAGCAAAGCTCTTCTACCAGAACTTCGCCTAATAGGTAAGAACCGCTCAAACTCTATAGTAAGATAAATAGTTTAAAGAAGGAACTTATATAAATTATAGAAAATAAGGTTATTTTACTAGAGACTATAGAGGTGGTTAGAGTAACTACGCGGTAAAAGGCACTAGATTATTAGAGTATAATAATATTGTTTGTACTAATTTAATAGCACGAGTGAGTTGTATCCAGGGGCACGAAATACGTATAGTATTGTATGCTCGTTTGGATGGTAACTGTCGATTATATAAAGCAGACTACGTAGTCTATATACCGATGCGTCCTTCCCCCCTAATTAGTTAGTGCTTTAGGAGTGCACCAGACGCGTAAGCGGGTGGTTAGTGCGCTGAACGCGTAAACGCGTGCCTGGTGTACCGAACGCGTAAGCACGCGGTTGGTACAATAGGTGCTGTAATTATATACTAGCAGTACTTGAAAAATGAAACCACCTATATACAGCCTCCGCAATTGTTTTAATAGAACCGTAAAATACAAAAGAAATACATAGGAAATCCCTCCTAAGGTGCCTTCTAGGCTGCCTTCCAGATAGTGCTTTGAGCTGGCCGTAAGTCCTGCTTACGGTCTGTAAAGTAAACTATATAGCCTTCTAATGGGCCGTAAATGAACCGTACGGCCTCCCAACGGGCCGCAAATAAACCATAAATGCTCCATTAGTCACGTTCCACCCATTTTATAACCTTTAGATTGAGCTTATTTATATTAATTAGGGTTTTTAGAGCTTAACACGGCTTTGCCTTAGTTATGGCGTCCGCTAGGTTGTCTCTGCTGCTGATCTATTTGACCTCTATAATCCTATATTGTTTATAGGCTTAATATAAGCACATTAGGTTAACCATAAGCCTCTTCTCTTATGTTGTACCTAGTTTAACTAGGCAGTTGTAAAGGGACTTTAAATTAGTATATAAAACTAGGAGTAACTACTCCAGTTGTAGAATCTTCTAAACCGTTAATTTAATTGCGGCTGCTATATTAAAGCTATAAGCTAGTGCATATAGTTTAAAAGCTAGTACACTACGGGTTACTTATTTACATTTAATTAAAAACCAGTACAGAGTATTTGCGTCCTAATTATAGTCCGTAAGTACAATTACAAAGCCAATTTATAATAATAGGTCTTTATTATTAGTAAAGAAGGCGTCCGTAAATACTAGTAGGCTAAGGGAATTTAGGTCTAGTGGTATAAAAGTAAGTCCCCTTGCTGCATTGTTAATTTGCCACTAGATGCGCTTATTAAGCTACTTAACATTTTCTTTTTGTGGGTCTACTGTCTAGGCCATAAAGGATAGATCGTAGGTAGATTTGGGTTGGTAGACTATGGCAATATAGGCGCCTCTTGTATGCTATGCAGTATATTAGTCCTTTATATTTACGGTCTTATAGGTCTCTCCGCGGGAACTGGTAAGGTCTATAGGCTTTACTATAACAGGCTTTAGGTTTTAAGCTTGGCGTTCCTAAGTTAGCTTAATTAGGTTGTCCTTTTGTGTAATTAGGCCTCTATTAAACTTAATTAGATTCTGCTTAGTTAACTACTCTTATAGCTTTGCTAAGAACTTGGCCTTTTATAGTTTAGTTTCTTTAGCGTCTATAAAGGTCTAGTCTACTAGGAATAGGGTATCGTCTATTTAGAGTCTAATAATACTAAGGCCGTTTAATAGACTATATAGGAGGTAGGGGTTATAGGTTAACTGTTCCATTTTAAGTTTACTAATATGGTGCTAGTGGTATATCTTAAACTAGTAGTTTCCAGCTTTTGGTACTCTGTATAGGGGTTTTATAACCTATAAAATTGTTTCTAGTTATAGGTTAAGCTTATAAGGTAGTTGTATAAAGATATCCCTACTTAGGTAGGTATTAGACTGCATATAGGCTTATAAGATGTCCCGTAAGTATAGGGCTATAGACTTAGTTTGCTATAGTCTAGGCATAAGCGTAAGTATAATCTGTTAACTAACTTGTTGAACTACAGGTAATTATATAAGGACTAGGTCCTTTCCCTGGTTATTATAAGCTTATATAATAAGCCTTAATTTCTTAAAAGCTTTATTAGTACTAGGGTGCTTAATCTTATTAATAAAGTATAAGTTAAATATACGGACGCCTTGCGGAACGTCTCTCTCTATTATAACCGCAAAGACGCCCTTCTTAAGTAGTCTGTTAATCTCTTTGCATTATAAGTCCATAAAAGGGGTTTTCTATACTAGAACTAATATATCTGTAGGCGGAAATTGCCTTATGGATGTGCCTATGGAGGTTAAGCAGTTCTCTATTATAGGGTTCTCTGTTATAGGGTTCTTTTAAGGGTGTCCTCAGCCACACTTTATAGCAGATTTAGTAGGTTTAGTGGGTTTATAGGGGACTTCTAAAGTAGGTAGGGGTGCTTCTAGTTTGTCTAGTTCGGTAGGTGCTTTTAGTTTATCTGGTTTAACATTATAGGTGTTTTTAGACCGAAGATAGGGTTTTATAGATGTGCTCCTAAAGCTAGTTAGTCCGCTAGGAAGTTATATATAGTATGTTGCGTTTTCTATGGCTAGTAAACGGTAAGGTCCGGTCTAATTACCGCTTTTACGCCATATAAGGACTTTAGAATTAAGCGGGAGGTTATAAACTAAGGTTATATCTAGCCAGTTGCGGTAGTATAGAGCGCTGTTAACAGTTTATTTGGCCTGTAGTTTAACTATTTTAGCTATTGCCTTCCGTATTGCAGCTACTTATTCTGTAATAGACGGGGCAGAAGGGCCTAGGTTACTTATCCTTAGGTAGGCTCTATAAACTAAGAGGGTGGGTACTAGTCCGTTAGGGCCAGTGGTATTATTAATGGCTTTTACAGCTATCTGTAAAGCCAGTTCCTTTTAAATGTCCTTATACTTATCTGTAATAATCTAGTAAGCTTTCTATAAAGCTAGGTAAGCTTGCTTAATAAGTTTAATAAACCAGTGCGCCTTAACTAGAACAGCTTTTGTTGAAATAGCTATGGCTATAGCGTACTATTGGAATTCCTTACTAATAAAGTTCCTATTAGTGTTGTGGGTAATATACTTAGGGGGTCTAATATATATGTTAATCCAGCAGGTCCATAAAATATCCTAAGTATATTTTATGGATATATTTTGTAACTAATAGGCAGCTTAATAGCGGGTTGCCTCGTCAATTATATATAATACTAGGCTGCTATTAATGTATATAATGTCTATGTACACTGAGTGGTTAAAATTAAGGTCTTTATAAGAGTGAACTTAAATTGGCCTAGGGAACGTCCGTATTTCTAGTAGAAAGAGTAGTATTTAGTTAGGTAGTTAATTGCCTTCCTATTAATGTTGTTATGTCTAGAGCGTTTAAGGACTCTATACAGCTTTTCAGCTAATAGGTGGCTAAAATGGTGGTATAGGCGGTGGATTTTAGTACTAGTAAGGTAGTATGGGTTATAGTTAAAAGATTCCTAAATGTAGGTCTATAAAGTCTCTCCCTATATAAGGAATGGGTGTCCAAATTGTTATATAATTGGTAAGGTAATATGCTTGCTTCTTGGGGCAGTTATAGGGCCAATTAGGGTGTCCGTAATATTATTATAGTAAACTTATAACCTATTTATATCCGCAAGGCAGAGTAGGAAAGGGGTGTCTGCTTTTACTATATAGAAGTTAACTAGGCTAATTAGAGTCTTTACTTTAACTAATCTAATTAATACAGTTAAGCCAATGCCGAATTAGACGTTTACGGCCCCAGTTTACATAGTATTAATGTCCGTATTGTTACTTGTGGTGGTCTTATATATAAGGTATTATCTATAACCTGCAGTAGACTTCTTAGAGGCACCTATGTTAATTATAACACCGTAGAATTCTTTAGGGGTGTAGCATTCTGTAGTAATATATGCAAATGGGTCCTGTTTGCGGTTTGTAATATCTATAATAGGTCTAACAGATATGCTTATGGGCCAGTTTTTAGGTGCAATTAAGTGTGTAAAGGAGCGGTCGGCTAATATGGTTGTAATATTAAAGGCTTAGCTGTCTGTAAAAGGTCTAAAAGTAGTTAAAAACGTCTTTGAGGTCTCCTATTCCTAAGTATCTAAGTTAAAGTTAATTATAAGGGCTTTTATTGACTTGTTAAGAGACTCTTCTACTTCCTTTTCTTTGTAGTTTAAGATAAACTAGTTAATCTGTCTACTAAATCTCTTCTTAGACTTGTTGTGTTTTTCCTAGGTATGCCTTATAGACTAATATCCTTCCTTGCCACACACGAAGCATTTCTGGCTTGTTTGTCTATGGGGGTATACTTTTATACGGAAGTTGCTATAGGGGTTATAAGTAGGATTTAGTTGGTATGGGTGCTGCTGGCGGTAACGGTGGTCCGTAAAGTAGACGTCTAAGTCTGTTTGCGGATATTAAATATCTATAGCAAAGGCTTAAGTGCTGCCTAGTGGGTTTAAGACTTTATACGTTATAATAGAGGAGCGTAGATTATTAATACGGCCAGCTAAGGTATCTGTAGGCTTATAGTAGGTATATTTATAGGGCTCTACTTCCTAGCAAGCCGTAATAAGTTTGTTGTATAGGAAGTTGTCTGTTTAAAGCTTAGCATTAAGGCCGTGCTGTAGGTGCTAGAGGTCTTTAATAAGGATTTGTAGACACTCTATAGTTGATTTTTCGGTATTCTTATTAATTACGGTCCGTAGCTTAGTCGCATTCCATTAGGTAAGGATATTACGCTTATATTCTGGTCCTTTAAAGTAGTTATATATAGCTTTGCATAGCTTATTAAAAGGGACACCAAGGGGGTTGCTCTTAAGGTTGGTATAGTAGTGGTTAAGTACTAGGCCGCGCAGCATGGTAGAGTAGGCTTGGCTAAACTCCTATTTAGGAATATTAGCCTTCTAATAGAGGTCTGTAAAGATAGTTAGTTTAAAGTTAAAGTTATCGTTTTTACTGCTGTACTTAGATTTGTTGGTATAGAGCTTAGCTAGGTTGGCTAGCTCCTTACTATAGGTCTTTGCTTAGGTGGTTTACGGATCTATAACTTGAATAATAGAAGGGTTTTAATCTGTAATTTGATTTGCGGGGGTATTGCGGTCCATAATTTGGGTTATAGGGGTATTACGGTCCGTAACTTGAGTACTAGGTATGCTTTGGCCTATAAGATTAATTCCAAAATCGCTTAGGTTTATAGGATGAATTTAGTTAAGTAGGTTAGGTATAAGGCTAGCAATGCTATTAAGTTTAGGAGAAGCAAAGTGTTTATTAGTAGCTTTGACCTAGTCTAGGATTTCCTCTTTAGTCCATTCTGTTTGGTCTTCCTTATATAGTGTATTGTATAAAGACCGTGCAATAGTAACTTGTTTGTCTTTTTTAACCTATACACCTTAGTAACGTAAAAGGGTTTATAGGTTATGGATAGGTATAATGCTGCAAGCCTTAAAAGTAGCTTCCGTAAAGTCTGTAAAGTCTTCCTTATATTACTCCCACAGGTTGTTATTTATAAGCTTAAAGTATTCATATTTAAGGATTTTGAATTTAATGTAGTTGTTAACGTTAGTAGTAGACATAAGGTTAACTCCCTAACTCCACTTCTCCTGGCCTTTATTAATTTGCTTGCTTATATCTGCCATACTGTATAGTGTAGTATAGTGCATAGCGGGTGGTAGCAGCTTATAGCGGGTAGAGGAGGTCTTGTAACGGTCCATAAAATTGATTAATGGGTCCGTAACGGTTTGTAGAAGGGTAGGGGGTTTCTGTAAGGTCTTGTAACAGTCTGTAAAGGTAATTAGCAGGTTTGTAGTGGTTTATAGGAGGGTAGGGGGTTCCGTAAAGGTCTATATTCGCGTCTATAAACTTCCAGTAAACTGTACTAAGACTTAAATAAGTATATAGAGTTGGTGATAGGTCCGTAATCCTTTACCTTCTAACCTTCCAGCAGGTCGTACTAGGATTAAACAGGTGGTCGCTGTCGTGTATTACTTAGGGGAGGTATTAAGTAATTACTAATTTGTGCGCGCTTACTAATTAGTGTTCGTACTAATTTAATAGCACAAGTAAGTCGTATCTAGGGGCACGAAATATGTATAGTATTGTATGCTCGTTTAGATGGTGACTGTTGATTATATAAAGCAGACTACGTAGTCTATATACTGATGCGTCCTTCCCCCCTAATTAGTTAGTGCTTTAGGAGTGCACCAGACGCGTAAGCGGGTGGTTGGTATAACAGGTGCTGTAATTATACAAATATAGATATAAGTGTATTACGCGGGACTAAGGAGTATTTAATTAAGCACTTTGCGTTTTATTATAATAACATATACCAAATTTATAAGGGCGCTAAGTATAGTGTAATCTATTAGCTATAAGAGCCAAAGTTAATAAAGTTTAGAGGAACTAATAAACTAATATATCGGTGGGATATTAAAGACAATAAATTTAAGCTAGGTAAAATATTTGCTAATTATAAGGTAATAAAGGCAGCTTACTAAAAGTATATAGGCCTTAAAAAAGGTATATTAGAGGCAAAGACTAAAACTACTATAGAGTAAGGTTTAGTAATGGAAATTATAACTCTATTAGATATAGTATCTATTACTTCGCGAAACAATAGAAGATAAAACTAAGATGGTCTAAGTAAGTAAATAACTACTAGTGCTAACTCACTACTTAATAAAGGTAAAAGCCCACAGGCTTAAGATTTTTAGAGAGAGATAAAAAAGACCTAAAGACCTGTAACGGACGAAAACTAATAGAAAAGGGTAGTAGCTTAGTTTTAGGATAAGCAAATAAGTATATAATAAAGATTTCTAGGTGTTACGGCACTGATACAGACCCTAGTCAGGGGCTCCTCGCTTAGAGCCTTGGCCCATGTATATAGACGTGTCCTTTCCTCGACCTTCTTCCAGTCCTCGTCTTGGAATTCTCGTTCACTGGCTACCAATAGATTCTGTTCTTTTGACTAAGCCTTTACACTAGGGAGCTAAGATTTTGATAAATAAATAAGGTCTATAGTAATCTTAGGTAAATATAGTATGTAGCCTAAAGATTAAAAAGTTAATATTATAATTAAGAAGTAAGAAGGCTTTAAGAATTTACTTATAAAGTAATGAGTAAAAGAAACTATAAAGGAGTTTAGACAATAAATCCTTATATAGTAAAAATAGAGACTAGACTAGAGACCTAGTATATTAAACTATTTAAGGGATAGAGCACCTATATAAAAGGTATAAGGGGGCTTAGTAGATAGGGGGCTATAAGGCACGATTGTAGAAATAGGATAGATTGTAGAGGAGACAAATCCTTAAGGAGGTAAGGCCTCTAGGATTGGAGAGACTATATACTACGGGCACGTGCCTTTAGTACGTGACCGACGGCCATCTAAGGGGTAACCCAAGGTGACCGCAATAATATCCCTTACAAAAGGTTACTAATAGACTAATGGTAGGTATACTAAAAGCTAAGTAGCTAAATAAACTAGAATTAGAAGAGAATCTAGGGATCCTAATTAGGTTTGCAGAATAATATATAAAAGGCTATTATAACATAGCAATAAAGAGATACTTCCTTACGGATAGATTATATATACTTAGTAAGCTATACTAAAAGTGGTACAGGCAGCGCAGAAACGATAAATGGAAAGATTTCTATATATAGTTAGATGAAAAAGTTATCCCAGATTAACCGGTCTTAAAGAGATAAATAAACCATATTAAAAGGGCATTAATTATTGTAGTGGTGTAGATTGGACGTCACCTACTGTCTTGGCATTTTCCTGTATTTATAGAGCCTTCGGCTTCCCTCCTTCTTATATATTACGACCCTACCAGTTACCGGAAATATATTCTTTCCTTTCTTTCTTACTAACTGTCTTTCTACTGATTAATTCTGACTGATTACGACCGACCGACCAACCGACTAACTGACTGACTGACTGATAGTACCGTGACTTCCTATCAGAGAGACACCGTATCCTTCCATATTATAACCTTAAAGGATCTAAAAAATTAGGCCAAAAACTAAAGAGAGATATTATAAATATCGGTACTAGCGAATAAAGTAGCTATATTTAGATTAATATAATAGAGGTTTAAAATTAAGGATAAAAATAAGCTATAAGTTAACCTAAAACACCTAGCGCATTATATATTAGTATAGATTGCATATATAAATAATATATAAAGTATATATAGCGCACTAAAAGAAAAGGATTATAAGTACCTAACTAGGATATATTGGGCACTAGATAAAAGAAAGTGCTAGAATGCTAAGTATATATATAGCTAGTATCTAGTGGAAGTTTAGGAGTTAAACAACTTAATACTTTAACTAGGAAGATTCCTTATCCCATGCGCCGTTGAGGTGCCACGCAAATGTGGCCCGTGCGCGAACACCAAAACATCAACACGCGTCCCTATCAGAGTATCTCTCTGCAAAATACCGCTCTGCATGCGAGAACCTTGCTGGAAAGAGCATCTGGATTGTATTAGGCGACGACAGAGTCAATATATATCAATTTGGAGCTTTATTATCACGATATCGACGTGCAATTGCTTGGTTAAATCTACAGCTTCATTTTGCCAAGGCGAGCCTTGATCCAGACGATCTGGTTGGTTCGCTTACCGTAGCACCTTTATCAACGGCGTGTAAGGCTATTGCCCAGGTGTACGGTAGGGAGCAGGCAAGCCGAGCATGAGTCACAGGAGAGTCGATAGAAGAGGACGATATGGTAAAGAGTAGGTATGGCAATACCCTAGTACAGAGACGAACCGATGAGGGAGGAAGGGTTGCAAGCCCGAGGAGCTTATAAGGAGGTGCCAAAGGCTAGCCGAAGGCTAGCCTTGGCAGCCCCTAAGAGCTCCCGTGCGTGCACCCGAGTAAGGGATAAAAGATCCCTTACACGGCGCATAGGATAGGAGAATGTCTAGATATACAATAGTAGTGGAAATACCTAGAGAATATATATCTATAGCATATTAAGAAAAATAAATAAATAAAGTATTAGCTAAAAGTAAACTAAGTATAAATAGGATTAAGTCAGAAGTTAGGAAAAGGGGAGGCCTATAGAACTAGAGGGAGCTAATGATAGAGCTTTAAACCCTTAAAAAAAATCTAAGGACAACATCTAAATCTACAAGTAGATTGGCAGGATTAAAATTTTAAGGCGCTAATAGATAGTGGAGCGATAAGAAACTATATATTACTAATAGTAGTAAAAAGGATAGGACTACCTTATAGATAAAAGGAGTACCTATCCGTTAGTAATAATCTTAGAAAATCCAATAGCCCATAAAGGAGTTATTATTAATTTTAAAATAGAACCTATTTAGATAACTATTAAAGGAAGATAAATTAAGATATCTTTTATTATTAAGACAGGATAAGGCGGTATTAGAAATGCCTTAGTTATAGGAATATAATCTAAGAATCGATTGGGTTATAGGTTAGGAAAAGAACCGAAGTAAAATATATTTATAGGAAGAGGAAGAAGAGTAAACTAATAATGGTTAGTTAATAGAAGTTAATGCCGCGTAGATAACTATAAAAGGCCGTGGTGGGCGCGTTAAGCTTTATAAATATCTAGGGAACGATAAAAGCCAAAGAGGCCCGGCATAACCGACTATAAGTTAGTAGGACAATAAATGGCCCACTTTTTAGAATATAGGGCCGTCCCAGTAATAGGTAATTAAATATAGAAATACGCAAGTTAAAAGTTTTAATGGGGGAGAGACTTCGCTTAGGTCTTAGCGCCTGGGACAAGCGCCACCTAAAACAGCGAGTAAACCATCTGAAAATGGACGCCAATGTCCCTGGACATAGAGTTATACTGGTAATCTAATTGTGACCATGAAACTCAAAGTAATAATAGCCATCCTCTAAATTTTATAAATTGCCTCTAATATGCTTTATTTGGTCGTTACTGCTTTAAATCTTTTTCATTAAACTCCGCCCACCTCTTAAAACTCTCGCTGCGCAGTCAAAATTCCGCCTGTATATATCATTAATCCCACAAATCCTTTGCCAGGCCCTCCTTGATCTCTGATGGCACCCTCAACCGGTAGTCCAGTAAGAGCCCCAAGTGCGACAGCGAGACAGAAACCTCTGAGCTTCACGCCGATTTCCTCCACCTTACCCTTAGCGAGTTCAACCACACATGGTGGATCTAGGCTAACAAAGCCACCGCTCGCGAAGCCAAAAAGAAGCGCAAAGATAATGATACCGGCAGTCGATTGATGATAATCCAGCGGAAGCCAGAAGGCGAGGACGAGCACACCCGATAATGTCGAAACGAAATACACCATACTGAATTGCCCTAGACGGTCCGAAAGAAATCCTGGGACGACACGGCCGATCATGGATCCCGCATTGGCAATAGTTACGGTGTATTGGGCGAGCTGGAGAGGGACACCAGCCTGCGCGGCCATTTGTGGAAGATAATTCAGTTGGTGCGAATAGGCCCACATAACAAAGAAACAACCGAGTACGAATGCAATCCAGGGCCAGCTTTTGAATGCATGGAGGCTTGCGCTCTTTTTCTTCTGCCAGCCTTTTGGTTCGAAAGATGTGCTGACTAACATGTTTGCGATGATGAGTAGAATGCTTTGCATGAGTGCGGTCCAGCGGACAGTGGTAGGAAAACCATTTGAGGAAATTAGGCGAGGGGCTATGAACGGGTAGACTCCTCCTAAGCTGCTGCCGGCGGCGACAATTCCAGTTGCAAGCCCTCGTTTCGACGAGAACCACTGCGTAGCTAATAATAGGGCTGGTAGAGAAATGCCAGAGCTTGCAATCCCAAAAGCAACGCCTTGTGTGAGCATGATTTGCCAATACTTTGTACAGAGACTGAGCATGCAGACAGCGAAAATCGCAAGGACCGAGAAGGGAATGCAGATACATCGTGCACTGTAGACGCCTATAAGCTGACCGGCTATTGGACACAAATAATAGGAAGACCTAGAGGGCTGACCCAGGCCAATGGCGATGAAGAACGATCTTTGAGAGGAACTTCTTGATAGTGGTATTGGAAAACCCCAAAACTGGTGATTATTAACGAGATCTGAGTTTCCTAAGTACACTCAGTGGGCGGCTTACGCATTGATATATCCAAGAGCAGAATTAGAACAAAAACGCGCCGACTACACATGCCCAAGCCTTGAATCCCCCATTGGGAGGCTTGAATGTCACATCATGCTTTTCGATAAGCGAATCATGCCGCTCCTCATCAGCCACATCCCTTGCTCTAGCATTTGAGTCAAAGCTTAATTGAATATTCTAATCTTGTTTCCAGTTCGCGGCGTCCGATGCAGATATGCTATGGATTGACATTCGTCACAGATGATTCTTTAAAGTGGCCCCATGATCGTAGTGCGGATTAATTTGAGACTCGATGCTCCGGGTGAGGATGATGATAATCAGTACGAAAGATAATGTATCACCTTATATAGCCACCTTGACTCAATCGTTATTTGTCCGTGCGACCGAGTGTATTCGGAAATCGATGTTCGGAGAAGACTTCGAAATCCGAATATCCGACTCCTTTCATCCAGTAGTCAGTGCACGTGCCAGCCTCCTGAAAATGTTTTTAGCTGGGAAATCCGGATATGGTCTAAAACTGTCGGCTTTCGCAAAGATTTTTAGAAATCAGGTAATGAGATTAAGCTTATCTTTGCTCCGGCTTTACGTGGACAACGGCCAACATGCTTGCAACGCGCATTTATACCATTCGTATGGATCATTTCTCATTGCGCGGGGTCATTTTCGTCGCTAAGGTTTTGCTGCCCTGGCTTCACAGGCAAAAATTAAGTTACACAGTGTACTCGACAGGATCAAGGTCGACGGGATCACCCCAGAATCCCTTTAGATTTGTTAGTGTAAGACCTGGAGGAGGCTCTTGACGCAGACATACCCAGTTAAAGTCCATAGAAACATCTTGCATATCCATTCCCGCAATACTATTTAGATCCATCTGCCCAAAATCGACCTGCCCAAATGGGTCTGAAATGCCAATAGGTGACTGGGTGGTATACAAAGGTGGTTCGTCGACATAAAGCGAAGGACCCAAGTCAATCGCAGGTAATTCCGAAGGTAGCTCCATTGACTTGTTCAGCGGGCAGTTTAATTCTTCATTGGTGGGCATCGGATTAGAGGGTGGGTATGTACAACTCGGTCGGCTCAATTGAGAAGCAAGATGGTCTGATATGACTTTGTCAATCATGCTTTTTACAACTAGCCAAGCTTTACTTGAAACATATTCTTTGAGTCTTCTTGAGATTTGAAGGGCACGCAGTGCTCGTAGTCGGTCAGGCGTCTCAAAATCTGGGTTGCGTAGTTCTGAGAGAACATGCATTATTGCTTGGAACGCTGCATGGCTTCCTATGTGCCATCGGAAGCGTTCCGCGTCCGCGTCTGCGGTCGCGCCATTGATAGTTTCGATGAGATTTACAGATTTTTCAAAGATCCTAGTATATGGCGGGTTAGCAAAGTTTACCAATGAAAAATTTGCGCATGAAATGAACTATCAAAGTGCTCGGAATGTTCGGAAGGGCGCCGAAGAATATTTGAGCTATTCTATACTTTGGAAGGCTTTTGGTTTGACTGACATTTTCCTGATATCCGTTGAGAAGACCACTTCACGATAGGCACGAGGAATCCTCAACCAGAATAGGACCCAGCATCTCCATTTAAGAAGATCAGCGAGACTCAGACATAGTCTTTGTAAAGGGATCTCTGGATTACAATGTCGCAGATACTTGTGCCGGTTTTCTTCGAGCATTTCTTCGACTATGAGCTGCATTTCTTTGTATATTGATTGAAGTTCCTGAACCGGGTTGGGAGCGGATGTGCCTCGAAGCCCGGAACCTAATATTCTACGCTCGAGTCGATACGTACTTTGGACTATTCTTCTTAAGCAGCGCATGCCGTTGAAGCGAACAAGCTGGAATGTCATATCGGTGAATTTAGCATCGTCGCAAATGTCTGTAGCCGGGCTGGCACCTTCTACAAGATCTTCATCATTTACATTCCGTGGCATCAACGTTGTGAAATCGTCATCAGCAACCGTGGGCTCTTGGCCTTTGCATTCAGCGGCACGAAATTCGAGGTTACAGATCTGGTGCCATAGCCGTCGGCGAAGCTCAATCGTCACGATGTCCATTGACCCAACCGGAAATAGAGACGGATCCCGATGTAAGCCTTGATTTAACGCGATCCTCATGGCAAGTCCAAGAAGCGTCCACGCTTTGCCCATGTCGTCCTCTCTTGTTATGCATGTCTAAAAAGTTAGCACGCCCCGAAATACCCAGATTTTCCCTAAAGCGTTACAATTACTTACAAGCCACAATAGAAAACCCTGTAGCACTTCTAGACTAGAGCTCGTCAAGAAATTGTTTCTTGCAAGGCTTACTTCAAGACCTTGCTGATATTTTTCTAGAAGCACATCTTTCTTCGCATTAAAAATTTCTTTTACGGTCGAAGATTTCAAGCTGTTAACTGCAGAAAAGAAAATTGCAAAGGCTATGGGATTTGCCTCACGGACATGAGAGTCAAAATGGCGTAACAAAGTTGGCCGGTGGACAATTCTTATCATTGGATCAACGTTAGAAAAGAAAATATTAAGAAGCGAGTCGCAGTGCCCTTGTGATTCGGGTAGGAACGATGATAGACTAGTTCCACGCGTCCCACTTCCAAGCGCAAACAAGGTTCCCAAGGCATGGGTAGCCGGCCGGCGTAACTTGTCCGCAGAATCTTGTTCGGAACGATCGCCAAGCAACGCTTTAATATCTTGAATCTGGGAGCAACGTTACTAACATGATCTACACTACTACCACTTGCGCCGAAGCTAAATGGAATATCAAATCTAATTTTTCATGGTGAACTGTCTGTTTAGAAAGATTTAGAAGAAATAGCCGGTGCCTAGATAGCATACTAGACATAAAACTTGTGGGTGGCGAAGGAATCTGCAAAGAAAAGGGGGAGTAACTCGGATAATTCAATCAGTGTTGCTCACCTCGTCAGCCAAGAGAGCCCAGTGCAGAGACGAAACGAATTGAGACTGCCCATCTTCAAGGAGTAATGTGCCATCATGACCGTCAGAGGAGATGCCGGCGCCAAGGCTGCTGCCACTACCCGAAGAAGGTGTCAGTTCTGATTCGTATTCATGACCGCCTTGTCGGTCAGTCAGAGCATCAGTGGATGACCGGTTTTCGGGCTTTTGTGCTCCAACAGCCTGTTCCAGTAACGTTTCAAGTCTGTCAAGTCGAGATTGGACATCAATGTTGCGAGAGGGCTTTGTGGCTCCAGACGGTGAGGTTTTCGTCACTCTGCTGGATAATAGAGGAGATGACTGATGGGTTGAGTTCTGATCACTGGCATATATACAGACATGGTTACCGCGCAGACAGGCTCCGCAAGTTGGATGGCCATGATCACACCGAACCTTTCGACGCCGACAAGTATGGCATGAGGCGATTGTTCTTTGGCGGCCAGTGGATTGCTGTTTTCCCGACGAGATCGAGCCAAGCACAGGAGATGCGAAGTGTCCAAGTTCTGCCATGGAAACAAGGAGGCCACAAGTTACCTAAGATAGCCTTCTATAGATTTGCGCAACGGGGGCACAAATGGCGTTTTGCGGAGGTTGATGGGAAAAGTGTGCCAGTCGATTCCCAAGACAAAGATGTGCCTTAGCAAAAAGCTTGGCGGTCGGATCACGGAGCCGAGAACCTTGTAAATCGCGATGACATCAAAGATGGGTGTCAAGACCAACAAAAACAACAACCTACCAGCCGTTATCCCTTACAACTCGCCCTTCCTACACGTCACTACGCGGCTGAACGCGGCATTCCTACCAATTTGTTCAGCCTCGACTTTTCACCATCTGGGCTTTCCCAAATGGGATCAATTGGCCACCTTGCGACATCTTACGCCAATGCCGTCTCTGCGAGAGGATTGCTAAGCGGCGGACGGCTGATCTAATATCAAATAATCCTGCACCATTCGAGTCTTAACCTTGGCAAAAAGTACTCCAGTTGGTAGGATTGGTAGACATGAAATAACAGGGATATCGTTATTGTAGACCAATCCGCACGTTGATTCCGTATTTATTTGATAGCCTTCATGACTTTGCTGTTTTCTTTTAGATATACTTCAACTTATCTGATATTTAATTGGAGATATACGATTACTCCTCAACTGTAAAAATGGCCCCACCTGCAGAATGGAACCTCACGCACACACAGTCAAGGGATCGAAAGCCATCTGGATCACTATCAACACTGACGCCAGCCCAGCTTAAAAGCTAGAGGAGTCCGGATTGAAAGTCTTCTGGTTGACCCTCCCGCAAAGAACGATCCATTTTCCGCCCTGCTTTGGCGACCAGATTGTGAATCGCCTGCCTGGATGATAGTCGTTGAACCACAAACAAGTCTTACCGTCCGAATTATAGCATAATGCGTTTGAAGCACCGTAGGTAGTTGGATTCTGAATTGCAAGATTGAATGGCGCTTGGGTATCTACGACGAACGCTTTCGTTCCCGAATTTGCTGAAGCAAATGAAGAAACTCTGCTAAATAGCATGCTGTTGAACTTACTGATCACAACAGCCCCGCCTTATTGGGAAGATGTGGATTGCGCAGGCATTATGGGGGTCTTGTCGATCGCTGACGGTACTCAAATTAGTATTCAGGGCGCCGCAGTTGGGACTTGACGTGCCATGGCTATGCGGAACATTCAAGAACACAAAATTTCTTACTTCTACGTTAAACAATATCTGCGCCTGAGAGAAATAGCTATCCATTATTTCCCCCAGAGGTGTTGTTTCTCCAGAATTCCACCACGAATTTCTGACATCATTGACTCCTATCCGCATGCCAAAAAGCGAATCTGTCGCCGCCCATGGAGCATACGAAGGCTTGCTTGCGACATTATCACTAAACTGCTTTACCAGGTCGATCAAACTCGACACTGTCGATTCGTGTGGAGCCACAAGAGAGGTGTTCACCGTCGCACCCTTATACGCAAAGTTGCAAGCATATGTAAGGGTCGTGTTGTAATTTTCAATCAAATATCCTATCCAGTTTGGCCCACCAGATGTTGTCCAACCTGGGTATGTTGGATTTCCCAATGGATTCGAAGAGGACGGCTTTGTGGAAGTAATGTCAAAGCCTTTTTGAAATACGAATCTCTACTTTGATACGAAATAGGAGTCAGTAGCACATTAATTGACTCATTGAAGTAAATTTATAATGTAAAAAAGCAATTTGGGCGTTGGCGAAGCCCAGCGTTAGAAGGCCTGCAGTAACAATAATGTTCTTAGCCATGATTCCGGGTTACAGTTCGAATAATCGATGGATTTTCAGCCAGGAGTTGATTTGAACCAGCGACAGTCCACCAAATAGGGTCACATTGGATGTTTTTGAAAGCAAAGAGCTTCCTCTCCTCTCCTAACTACTGACGTATCTATGTTCATTTTGATTGCTACTTTCATTGGCAGGAATGTCGAACGGACAATTAGGTATGAGAACTCTGTCTATTAAAGAGGGCTCTAGAGCCTCTATATATACACCAGATAGGTGACAAATAGGTTGCAAATAGAATGACAACTACGTTGTCATTCTGTAATGGAAACAAGTATTTAGACATTTAATGAGACATTTAATAAGACATACAAGGTAAGTAGCGGGGTAATGAGACATAGGGTTCTAGACTTAAAGCCAGTATTAAGATGGTAGTAAGGAACCTCGATTCAGTTTAACATACCCCCCTAGCTACACAGAGCCTTCTGGGCTGCTGTAAAAAGTCACGATGTTAATTTGGTGTTGAGTTTTAAGAAATCCCCTATAGAGTTACCTTGCCTAAATATTATCCAAATTGAATTAAATTAGATTCTTGATGTTAACGAGGTTTAATTACTGAATAAATGTCTCGTGCTTTTAACGAGGTAGAGCCTTCGTCAAGCCGTCTTCTGTTATATCCATAGTAGGGACCTATTTAACCTTAATTCTTCCTTTCTTGAACTTCTTTAGCTCTCCCTTAAGGGCCTTAAGCTTCTTCTTGCGAGATATCTGCTATCTAAGGCGTCTGTTTGGTGGCTTTCTTAATACAATCTTATAAGCCTTGCTGACTCTACAAGTTGTAGATTTGACCGTTGTTAGTCCTTTTAAAATTGGTCCCGTTACTAACTGTAGAAGGTGCTTAATCGCCTCCTCTCCTGCATCTGGAATGCATTTAAATTATGGTTTTTAATTAGTTAAGGGACTTAAGGACTTGGTAGTTATAGTATTTGATTAAGGTTCTGGCGTTAAAATCGGGGTAGGAAGATCATCCTTTAAGGCTTACTGTTACGGACGCTTTAAGTACGATGTTACGACTACTTGGAGAAGAGTCGCAGGAAGCTAGTTGGTTGATATAGGCACGGTCCAGGATGGATCTGGTGGAACCATATAACAAGGAATGGTAAGCGAGTCATATAATGTTATACATAGTATACGAAGTATACGCAGTGTACGCTATGTATAATACGTATAATACGTACCTCACGTACAAGAGAGGATTTCTTAGGAGTATAGTTGTGTATTTAAAGGACCTTAGTCCCTACCGTAGATAGTTCTCTCCTTATAGTAAATCTTAGAATATAATTAGAGTTAATCTATTAGGCAACCACTCCACCAGTTATTATTATGTTGTTACTTTATTCTTACCTATATACCTAGCCTAATAACAGAACCTACCGTAGTCTAAGCTATAAGGTTCCGTTACATATTCACTACCAAGGTTACGGTATTTAAATAAAGTCGAATAACATGCCACTAAGAGCAGTACTAGTCACAACGGCGTCGGCAACAGCCACAACCTCAGGGCTAGGTGATACTAGTATGGACAAGGGGGATTCTTAAGTGGTTACACGAGGTTAGTTATAGGAAATGGTTAATTACTTATAAGATAATAATAGGATACTTAAAGAACGCATTAATGAAATTGGAGTAGTAAAGATTAAGTTACCTTTAATTAAACAATTCTTAGGAGAGAAGTTAAAGCTTAAAGGATTTCTTATATAAATACACTTTAAGGTAGTACAGAAAGGAGTAAAGTTAGCAATATCGTTAGACTAAGTAGCCTATGCAGGATTGTTCCTAATGGGGAGGGTACTTAAGTGGTTTAAGCTGTATCTTATGGAAATATAAGCTAATAGCATAACAACTACTAACTAGGATATACGGTATATATTTACCAGTTAAAACGGGTTCGTAGAGCGACTAATATAGATATTTAGAGACCTAGAAGCCATAACTACAGCGGAACAAAAGCTTTAGAACTTAGTACAACGCACTTTAGCAATTAAGTATATAACACAGTTTTAAACACTAGCTATATAGGTTAAGTGGAATAACAAGGCACTTATAGCACAGTATAAATAAGGACTTAAGGCTAAAGTCCAGGACGTAATTATCCTAATAGAAGATACGGATACTCTAAGAGAGTTAATAGATTAGTTAATAAAGATTAATAATAGAATCTATTAAAGGGAACAAGCTAAGAGAGGGCAAGATAGAGTTCCATAGTTATATAAGGCGTAGAGTACGTAACAACAGACATAGAGTTAAAAACTATAAAATGGCGCAGAGCTAATAGACCTAAGCGGTACCAAAGAAACCTAAAGATAGGAAAAGAAACTATAGAAACCTAAAGGTTAAGGATTAAGTAATTAAAGGACCTAGGAGTAGAGGCTAAACTAGGGATCTTAGTAGCAGAAGACGTTTAGGCGGACTCTATAGCAAGAAAAATGGTTTAAAGATGGAGCTTATATAAATTACGGAAAATAGGGTCATTTCGCTAGAGACTATAGAGGTGGTTAGAGTAACTATATAGTAAAGGGAACTAGACCAGCAGACGGCACGTATATATAAAGGGACGATAGTGCACTGCAAGGAATAAAAGAGTGTTTAATTAACAGTTTTGTGTATTATTACAACAACACATACCGAATTTATAAGGACGCTAAGTATGGCGCAAGCTATTAGTTATAGAAGCTATTATTATCTAAGTTTAAAGGAACCAATAAACTAGCTTATAGATTGGACATTAAAGACAATAAATTTAATATAGGCGAAGCATTTACCAATAATAAGGTAATAAAGGCAGCTTACTAGGAGCATATAGACCTTAGAGAAGTTGTAATAGAAGTAGAGACTAAGACCATTACCAAATAAGGTTTAGTAACGGATGTTATAACACCATTAGATACAATTTCCATTACTTTATAAGATAATAGGAGTAATATTTAGAAGAAACTAAGCAAGTAGATAACTACTAGTGCTAGCTTATTACTTAATAAAGGCAAAAGGCCACAGGCTTAAGATTCTTAAGAAGAGATAAAAGAAGCTTAAGATTCTTAAGATAAGATAAGACATACCTAAGGACCCACAACGGATAAAAACCAATGGGAAAGGGCAGTAACTTAGTTTAGTAACAAATAAATAAGTATAGGACGCAAGTTCAAGAACTATAAGTTTAGAGAACAAATAAGAACATTAGTAATCCTAGGTAAATATAGTGTTTAGCCTAAAGATTAAATAGTTAATACCAGGATTAAAAAGTAAGACGACTATAAAGATCTAGCTACAAGACGCAAAAAATAAGAAACTATAGATAAGTTTAGAATAAGAATTATTATATAATAAGAGCAAAAGCTAGACAAAAGGTCAGCTATACTAGGTTATATAAGAAATAGAGCACCTATGCGAAGAGTTACTAATAGGCCAAGTACAGGGATACCTAGGGCAAAGTAGTTAGATAAACTGGAATAAGAAAAAGATCTAGATATCCTAACTAGGTTTAAAGAAAGACATACTAAAGAATATTATTATTATTCATTGCTTAACGTCCGATTCGGATCCCTGTTGGGCCCACGCGGACTACTCCTTATATACATGTGGGGAGAAAACTCTATTTAAGAAAACCCCGTGATCCGTCTCCCCGCCTTTTGGGGCTCGCTTACAAGTCGCCTGCAAGTCACCAGTGGTGCTCTACTACCTTACTTTTTAACCTCCTTGGGAACCACTGCTGCCGTAACAAACCTACGGACGCGCTAGTATCACACACTATACTCTACTCCTGTAGAGTTAT
>Ga0307507_10001428_pt1 | contig 53593 bp, 53 predicted proteins | sample 7_EM_MG_FD_207223 | JGI IMG/M metagenome (GOLD analysis project Ga0307507, IMG submission 207223) | Populus trichocarpa ectomycorrhiza microbial communities from riparian zone in the Pacific Northwest, United States - 7_EM | ecosystem: Host-associated > Plants > Roots > Unclassified | place... | reverse complement strand
TGATACATGTTAATTTTAGGTTTGGCGAGGGACAAGGGGGAGGAGGGGGGGGGCTTACGGAATACGTTCAGCGTATTGAGGAGCATTTTCGGGATCTTTTTCTATTCGCTTTGCGGCGAGTTGTGCGCCGGGGGGGAGGGATGCTCCTTCGCTGTTTTATAAATCGTCAGATTTCTATCTATCTATCTGGGCTTCAACTATTGTTTCATAGGGGCAAACGTACGCATAAGTCCCCAACCTAACAGCCTTCGCGAAGCAAAAGTGTTGAATGGACACCTTACCCCTTATGATCTTCGTCCACTCCCTCTGGCAATAAGCCTTAACCTGCGACAAATCTTTGGTTCTAAACAGAATCTTGAGCGCAGCCTCTTCGATCATCTGCTCAGCGGGCGTCCCATCCCTCCTGACCGTCTCGATCCCCTTGGCGTCAAAGTCGGGCTCCGCCTGCTCGCGATACTCGTACTTGAACCCTACATAGCGCTTCTTCGCCAAGAGCACGCATGGGTGGTAGACCTTTTCAAACTTTAGCTTGATGGGCCGCGGGTTCGCCTCCGTCACTCTTGCCGCGATTTCTTCCCCGATGCGGAAGGCTTCGTCTTTTGTGCGGCCTTCCAGGTGGATGAAGAGACTGTCTGTGTCGCCGTAGACCACTTCTGCGTTCCAATTTGGGTCTTCCTGGATTAGGTGGATGGCTTTTTCCAGGATCTCGCGCCCGGTCTGGACGATGCTGTCGGCGATCTCGACGCATGGCATGCGGCCGGTGTGCGAGGCTGCGGTGTACCCGTACGTCACGTTTGCAATGAGTTTCAGTGCGAGTTGACGGCTGTTCAGCAGCTTTTGGAGGGCTTTGTCGTGCTTGTCGCGCTTCATGCCGTTCTTCACCATCACGCGGGTGTCGAGGATTTCTGTCAACATTTTTGCTAGGAGGGATTTGCGGATGGTTTGTTTGATGTACATCATTCCGTTTGGGGCGACTGGTACGCCGTTGGATATTAGCTCTGGGCTATAGAGGGGGGGGAAGGAAGGGAAGGGAAAGGCTCACCATTGATGTCATTCTCGCAAAGTTCTAAAAGTCGGGGAGGGCGATGGAGGTGTGTGAAGCCTATCTTATTCTCGCTACGCCAGGGCGTTATCCTACCCAAGAATGTAGAGTAGCAATAATTGTGTGCAATCATCACGGACGGATATAGGGATTGAAAGTCTAGAACAACTACTGGGCTGGTGTAGAATTTCGAGAAAGGTTCCATAACCAGAGGTAGGCATTCAAGCGCATTTTGTTGTCCAACCTAAAAACCGTTCAGTATGCTTGACTTCAAATGCCCAAGCGTAATTACCTGTGCTTTACTCGGGGAAACCAGCATGAAGGACTCTGGTTTCGCTATTCGGAACATCATAGACTCAACCTTAAACTGCGAACCGCGCCCAGAGACAGACGCAAAGTCAATACCGAGAAGGCGCGCTTGCTCACTAGTCGCAAGTTAGCTACTTCACACAGCCCAATGATCCATCCCACCCCGTCCCGAAACTCACCTCGTTCGCGTGATAAGCTCCTGCCGATCCAAAATCTCCAAGTCTAATTGCACCTTCCTCGCCAAATGATTAATGGCCTTCCCAAATAGTAACGGTGACCCACTGGTATACCACCCAGTCAAGACCTTAAACGAATAGTGCGGAATCCTACAATTTTGTCAGCGATAAGGAGACGCAGCGACTGCTTCACAGAATATCACTAACCTCTGATGCAACAAGTGAAACACGACATTTTCCATGGAATAACCCAGCAAGTTAAGTTCTGCGGTCATAGCTCGCCATATGTTTACCATGTGTCTTCCGGTGATCTTGATGGCAGAACCGGTAGTAAATCCCCAGAGATTTGACTCTTTGCCGAATCTGCTATGGGTTTCCATCTTAACGCGGGAGAGGTCGTCACAGAGGTCCATCTCTAATTTAGATTAGAAGAATCCTTCCCATTCTAGAGAAGTGATGTTGAAGCTTACCGAAGAGTTGTTTGGCACGCTTGATAAGGTAGCCCCAGGAGCTGGAGTTGACCTCCCATCCTGTGAGGATATCCGGATCGAGGACTCGCACAGTGTCGATTAGTGTGTTTATCATACCAAGTTCTGAAGCCTCGGTTCGGACGTCGGCCCTGCACTGGCGGCGGAATTTCAGGCCAGGGTTGGGATCGTTATCGTATTCATCCACTAAGGCAATAACACCGATACGGGTTCTGAGCGCGTCAATTATTTGCACAAGTATGAGGTATGACGGTCTAGATGGCGATACGAACATTTCCTGAACCTCACCATCCTCATCCTCTTCCATTTCTTTCAGAGACCAGAAAATGCACTCGATCTGGTCCCGCTCCGCATTTGGGACGAAGTCTCCGACGGTGTTGACTACACCACAAGCATTAGACTGGACTCTTTGGACCACAGATACCAAAACACTCACCATGAAGCTCCAAACTCATAATACTCATATGCTGTAACTCATGCTGCACATTATCTGACTTTGCATTCTGAGAAAACTTGAAACCATATTTATTCTTCTGCGTAGGCCCCTGAATCTATAATTGACACCAAAAAGAAAGCCCCTCAGCATTGCCTTTCCAACAGCACAAGCAAATTGCAAACAAACCTGAGACGCCAAAAAGTCATTGTGCTCATACGCAATACTCTGTCTTGGACGCTTCCCCTTCTTTGCTGACTCCTCCTCCTCCAGCAATTTCGCTGCTTCCTTCCTACTTGGTGGAGCCTCCGCTATATTCCACACCCTGAACTTAGGATCCCGCTGATTGAGTCTGTTGTATTCCTGGATAATCCGATTTTCGTTACTGGGGTTGAAAATGGGAAGATCTGACAGCTTGTTTGATTTGAACCTGAATTCACGCCCGGCGTATTCCCAAGTCTTTACCGGGATGTCTTTGTCGTCACTGTAAAATGGCTCTTGGTAGGTTACTTTGGCTATTTCTTCTCTGTCTTCGGAGGTTAAGAGTTCGGACGCTGATGGAGCACGTTGACGGTAACACAATATCGAACTGCTTAAAAGGATGTTGAAGGCATTATACAATGAGGAGACCGGGTCAAGTCGGGTTGCTGTGGCAGCTTAGCACACTAGTTCATGTCGACAAAGGAATTCCAATGATACTTACGAAGCTCGGATAGATCAATAGCTACTTTCTTTCGGCGACCAATCTTCTCTGTCCTAGGTGTGGTGTTGGGGCTGCTGGAAAGAGTGTGAACTCTTTTGCGGCTAGTCTGCGGAGGTTCTGATCTCGGGGCTCGAGTTTTCGAGTTTTCAGATCCCGAGTCTGCAAAACGACCCCCAGGCTGCGCAGAAGAGGCGTGGCCGTTGGAGAGCATAGAAGATTTTCCGTTAGATGTATACCTCCCGACTGAGTCAGGGGTAGAACAGATAGTTTCAAGCACGCCAGAGTAATCGGAAGATGGCGGTACCTGACTTTCAGCATTTGGGGGAGTGGACTCCATCTTCGCTCGTTTTGAAGGAACCTGATATGAAGTAGGTACATCTGGATCAACAGAGCCTGTCGGAAACCAGACTGTGTTATCAGTGATGACTATATCGTCTTCCTCTGCGATGAATTCTTCAAATAGCCTTTGATAGAACGAACTATCTGTGACAGTTGATTGTGAATTGCTGTTAGACAAGCTCTTTCCAACCCGGCCCTCCCCGTTCGAGGCTTCTAGTATTGGCGGTGACGATGGTATCTTTGGCTCATGTCCCTGCAGCTCTCCTACCAAACGTTTTTTCACTTGTTTGTGACTCTCCTCAGCTTTAATTTTGGCACTCTTCTTGACCTCCAGATCATCTAATACATCAAAGAGACCCTCAAAATCACTGTCGCTAAACTCTCCCTCACCGATATCGTAGAGAAGGCTCTCGTCAACTTCAGCGACCTCAGCCTCTACTTCAAGTTCAACTTTCTTGTCCGGGGGAAGGCCTCCTTCCTCAAATGATTCCGCTACGCTCTCGAAAGCAGTTGGCCAAAGGTTTTCGAATTGCGCACGAGATACATAGGTTTCAAATCTGATGGCGCGACCGTCGCTAGCCTGCTTCTCAGTTTTGATTACGCCTTCTATCCTCTCTCGATACTCTGCCTCGTGAATCCAAGCTCCAGGAGGTCCCCGTTGGTCGGAAGATGAAGACACCAAACCCTCTGCGGGTTTACCATTACTCCCCCTTCGTCGATTCTCATCTTTCCACAGCTCTGCCATGCTATGGACGAGTTTTACATCAGGCGATATGGGGTTTGTGCGTTCAACAAAGTCGTAGTGAAGTGGTCGCGCGGAAACTTGTTTTCTATTGAATATATCCCGAACATGAATATCGACCTCCAAGGCGCAATAAGATTGCCGCTGAAACTGGCTCTCAGGCAAGATGGATACTTCCGGTATTGACCTGTCGTGCCAGAGGTGTTGTTCCCCTATCTCATCTGCGTCCGGTATCTCCCCTCTGAAGAGGACTTTGTCGCACTCTATGAATCCACACCCATTTAAATTGAAATCAATCATAAATTGTGGTATGTACTGAATGTGAGCCTCATGTGGCTGGAAAACTCTGCTCAAAACACCTCCACTCTGTAAAATCTTCGCAAGCCGACCTCTCATATGCGGATTGAACAGGTATATCTTGCAATAAAACTTCCATCCAACATGAAAGCCATAGAACGGTACGCCTTTGACGAGGGATATATGAGCAACAAAGCGAGGAGGTCTCTCTCGTGACCGGATCGAGCGGCCAGCGGATAGCCCCATCGCTCGATCTATACCCCGTCGGAAACGTGTGAGGAAATTATGGACTAGGATAGCAACGTTAGTTTCGACAACTTCTTCGGCGGCCAGGTCACAAAGTAAATTCTCACCGTCTTCTGGCATCAAACTTTTCCCAGGATATTCAACATAGAGATACGGGAAAGCCCCATGGATATGCGCACATACTTTCTGACCAGTATCAGTGGCTCCAAAGACTCGAACTATCGGAATCTTCGGCGGACGCTCATCATCAGGAATATGAGGGAATGTAGGATCAAGAGAGGTTGGATAGGCTTGATACGAATCAATATTATTCAAACGTACACGGAAAGCCATTTTGAGATAGCAAAAGGCCACTACCGCCGGCAAATGGCCAAGTTGTTGACCGTAGTATAATAGGCGGCGTGGAGGGAGGGGCAGCGCTGAGGATCAACCATCCTAGAGCAGGTGAAATGTCAAACAAAGAGGCAGGCAAGCAGGCGCGTTTGGTGTTCTGGGAGACGCGTTTTTTTGCTAGGGTCAGGGTTTACTTCAACAATCAAACCTGAAGAGGCTAAATTCCGGAAAAACTGGTCAGATCTACCCATCGGCGGTAGTTCGCGCAATCTGAGACGAAACACCCCAAGAAGGAATGATGTTTTCTGGATGGGGTATAGCTTATTTAAGTTGAGCCCGCTGAATCTCATTAACTGGTATTCGTCATTTTGTCAACATGCTCCGTTAAGCCTATCCCGGCTTAGCACAGCGATTTCCGATGCTTGGATTAGCGGACCCCACACAGATTAAATATGTTGACACAGCGTACCGGTACTCGAGCACTCTTGTGATTCGTTATCTCCGTCGGCCTTGGCCAAGTTTAGTTTGACAAAGTACTCGAGCACTTGTACCGTAATAGAATTGCGTCTAGTCATCTAGTCCCCAAGCAAAAGTGCTGGTGAAACGGCCTTTTTACACCAAAATTTGCCAAGTTTAATCAACCCCCACACTACCTAATTATTTTACGGTACTTTCATTGTAGCTTTCGCCCGACACCACCTATGAAGCCAGTTTATTCTGCAGGGCCCAGCTGCCAATCTTCAATGTTGACAATACCTGTTGCAATCCCAATTTCGTTGTATTCAAAACTCTAGGGTTACGTAACTTTTCAAATTTTTCACTAGAATGATTAGGAGTTGTGTTAGAATACACACCGGTATGGGAAAAGTATTGTAACACACTAGAAACTAGGTTAGAAGATTATTTGTGGTTCCTAGACTACAAGTGGCTAAAAATCGATGTTTTTGATGTAAAAAGCTCATTTCATCAACAATTTTGCTGAGGTGCTTTACGAATTAGTGAGATCCAACACGTCCTGAAGGTTGATCTTATATCGTCACAGGAAAGGTACCTTTTGTCTCTGAGCCCGGAGATAGGAGATACTGTAGCTAACGGCAAGGATTTCTATGTACCGGGACCGGTACTGATACTTTACCAGGGGTTGAGAAACGATGCAGTATCACTGGCTGAGGCTAAACGATATCACACTTCGGACTGAATTATGCATATACAATGAAGCCAAACATATGAAACTACCCAAGAAACACCGTATAGTAAACTTCCATTGCTATCACACCAAGCACCAATTTACAATTTTCAGGCATGACAGGAAGAAATCTCATATAGACCCGATACTTTTTTTGTTAAAAACGAATCAGAGCCCTCGCTCTATTTAAGATCGGACTATTATTATTTTGGGGGAGGCTAAGGAACTAGTAATTTACTCCTCCTCCTCCTCTTCCTCACCATCGCCCTTAGACTCAGCAGCCTTGGCCTTCTTTCTCCTGTTACGTCCAGGACGCCCACCACCGAACGGCGAGCTCAAGGCGAAGTCGATATGCTTCTGAGAGTCAAGACGAACAATGAAAGAAGGAACGTTCACAATCTGCTTCCCGACACGGATGTGGCGCTGGCGGATAAGGACACGGGCGTGGTGGATAGACTTGGCGAGGCCGAGCTTGTAAACTTGAGTCTGTAGATAAAACTCTTAGACATGATATCCAAGATATAGGAAAGCAAATACAATACCTGAAGACGGCGCTCCAAGAAATCTTCAGTACGAAGGGCCAACACGTAATCCAACTTCATGCGGGAGTCATCCAGGACACCAACACGGACCAGACGGCGAATAAGAGCATTACCCTCGAACAGACGCTTAGGGTCCTTCTCATCCAAGGTCAAAAGCTGACGGGCAGCACGACTACCCACACCTAATTAGCATGGCCTTCACCCAATAAGGGACGGGTATATATACCGGATTTTGGAGAGTGTCAACTGAACCCTCCAAACTTCTCTCTTATTGCGAAGACCATATTCGCCAACAATCTTCAATTCAGCATCACTACAATCCCGCAAAACCAACACATCAGTATTCCCGTAGATTGAATCGCATTTAATATGGAGACATAAGAATGAGCACGCTCAAACTCAGTGGTACTCACAGACGAGCCGACTCAAATGGACGACGGGGGACCTGTAGAATAAAGGTTAGCAGGAGAACATTGGGCATAAAATAATTAACCCAAGGGGACTTATTGTAGGTCTTAGAGTAACTGCGAGGGGCCATGGTGTGTTTATGGCTCTGATGTCGGAGGGAAGGTTAGGTTGCTTCGGTTGAGGCGTTGGTTGCTGTCGTTGTTTCCTGGATGTTCAAAGTTTGAGAAAGGCACCACCTAACAGGTGTGTGTGCCAAGAGTTCATTTTAGCAGTCTTAGTGCAGACCTCAGGGTAAGCCCTGAATTTTCTCCCACACAAGTCTCTCCCAGATAGAGCACAACTCTCTTACAACAAATTACAAACACTTTCGCCAGCCCCACGAAAATTCCTCAACAACAACCTTCGACAACTCCGGCACTCCGATACGATGTGAGTGGCGTCGGTTTTTCTCCTAGCTGAAATCAATCTAATAGCTACTTTAGGGGTCACTCAGGTGGTATTCGTTCTGGTACTAGATATGCCTTCTCACGGAGGTTCCGTGAGAAAGGTATGATCCGTCTTTCCACATACCTTAAGCAATACAAGTATGTTATTTCCACTTGTCTGAAGGGACTAGCAACTTACGATCTTTAAAATAGGGTCGGAGATATTGTCGACATCAAAGCAAATGGAGCCGTTCAGAAGGGGTTAGTTCATCACCTTGGTTAACCCGGAAGTCTACGGATGCGAGGAGCTCCAACACGAATATATCTCTATTCGATGGGAGGCTTGTGGGGTTTAAACGGTTATGCTGACCTGCAATATAGTATGCCTCACAAGGTCTACCACGGAAAGACCGGTGTTGTCTACAATGTCACCAAGTCCGCCCTCGGTATCATTATCTATAAGAAAGTCGGAAACCGTTACTTGGAGAAGCGGGTAAACGTCCGTATCGAGCACGTCAACCACTCCAAGTGCCGACAAGAGTTCTTGAACCGTGTCAAGGGAAACGCTGCCAAGCAGAAGCAAGCCAAGGAGGACGGAACCCACGTCCATCTCAAAAGACAGCCAGTTCCACCCCGCGAGTCTCGTACCGTCTCCACCCAGGATAACCTTCCAGAAACTGTTACCCCGATCCCTTACGAAACAACTATCTAAATGGAATTTTGGCTGGATTGTTGGGGGTTTCTTCTTTCGGCTTTTCTTCAGGTGTTAAAATAAAATAAAGTTCATGAACAATGGTTCCTGGTAGTTTCAATTGTCTAATATTTCGGGGGGAGGGGTTTTCTTTTTGCTTTTTATGGATGGTTCGGTCGTAAGGGATTGCAGTTCCACAATCTATCAATGATCATGTCTCCAACTTTTACCTAGCCAAAATACAGCAGCGACAGCAGGATAATACGCGCAAACTACACACCAGTGCCGCATGACCTAGCCTAGAGGGAAAACTGACTCGATCCCCCGTCAGCGCCCATCCTCAGCATCCACGGATGTTAAGATATGTCCCATATCCGTATCACCAACTAGGCTGGCGCTAACCTTGATAACGAGTGAGGTTCCATGGTTATGATCCTACATTCTTTCTCGCAAAGGACATCTATTTGAGAACCACCTATGTAATAATACGGGTTTAAGCGATCATTCTCGAATATTTGCTTGATGGAAAAAGCGCGAATACTTGGATAAAAATCAAATTTCACCCACTCTACCATTGGATCAAAGCCAATTGACCATCAATGGGCATCTCATCTGTCTACTCAAATCATCCCCGTCTAAGAGTCGCTCGCCTCATCTAGCAGAACCGCCAGTTGTAGAAATACAGAAATAAATTAATAAATGACCCCACTTTGTAATCACTCTATTGTAGGCTCGCATCTGCACCAAACCTACAGAATCCTAAGCGATGGCTATTAGCAGTGCTGCACAGTGTTGTACCTTACCAATATCATACGGTATCATATTCTAAATCAACGGTAGCGGAAACAAACGCAGGCTCATTATTATAAATTTTCAAGAGAAAAAAAAAAATAGAATAAAAAAAAACTCCCCCCCTTCCCAAGCCAGCCAGCCCTGCAGCATTAACCCCAAATTCCCCAGAACCCCAGAAATAAAAAATACTTCCAACCATCCCTCCTACTACTAGGGTATGTCATAAAACGAAGAAAACCCTTCACAACAATTACCACCCTCTCCCGAACCTGCCTACCAATAAACCACAACGGACCTTTTCCCCTTCAATACTTCCCTCCCTCTCTTTTCCTCTTATAGGACTCGCTGATCCTCATCCACAAACCGATTGAGGACACACACAGCAAACAAAGGAAAAAAGCAAACATGAGCGTCCTACGACCCGCCACTCCAAACACCCGATTGCACGCAGAATTGAAGACTACAACGGCGAACAACCTTCCCACAAGCAGAGAACTCGGGGTGGTAGTCCCAGCGCCGGCATCCAGGGGGGCAATTCGACAAGTTGAGCGGAAACCATGGGCGCATTTTGTTGCCGGGGCGTACGTTTTTCCCTTTTTTTTTCCCCCATTCACTCTTCCTTTTTGCCCCACTATGACCCCGCCATTCAGTTCCCCCCCCAAAAGAAGGATGGCTAATATTTAGCTTTTTCCTGGAGATAGGGCGGGAGGAATGACATCGACCTTTTTAACATCACCGTTAGATGTAGTCAAGACCAGACTTCAGAGTGACTTTTACCAACAGCAGTTGGCGAGCGCCAGGGCTGCCGGGGGTGCCGATATACATCGGGGAGGAGTGCTCAGGCAGGGCGCTAGACATTTCCAGGAGACTTTCCAGATACTCTTGTACATTATCCTGCTCCTCTACAAGTGCTCAATTCGACTCAATTGCTAACACATCTACTCATTTAATAGCGACGTGCATAAAGTCGAAGGATGGCGCGCGCTCTTTAAAGGCTTAGGGCCAAATCTAAGCGGTGTCGTCCCCGCGAGGTGCCATTCCTCCCCGGTTTAAACCGACTCCCCAAGCTAACAGTATCTACCTCTAGAGCAATAAACTTCGCAACCTACGGTAACGGCAAACGCATAATAGCAAACAACTTTAACAATGGTCAAGAATCTACATGGGTTCACCTCTGTGCGGCAGCCTGCGCCGGTGTCGTAACCGGTACCGCAACAAACCCCATCTGGCTCGTTAAGACCCGGCTTCAACTCGACAAAGAAAGCGCTGGTATGGGTGGCCACGCGAGGCAATATAAAAACTCCCTGGACTGCGTCCGACAAGTCCTCCGCGAGGAAGGCCTCCGCGGCCTATATAAGGGATTATCGGCGAGTTACCTCGGCGTGACGGAGAGTACGCTGCAGTGGGTGTTATACGAGAAGATGAAGACCTACCTTGCCGCTAGGAAGGAGAAGATCGTAACCAGCGGGCGACCAGAGACGGCCTGGGATAACTTTATGGATTGGGGTGGGAAGCTGGGGGCTGCTGGCTCGGCGAAGTTGCTTGCGGCAATCTTGACGTATCCGCATGAGGTTGTGAGGACTAGGTTGAGGCAGAGGCCTATTGGCGGGGGGAAACCAAAGTATACGGGACTCGTTCAGTGTTTCAGGCTTATGTGGAAGGAGGAGGGATTTGTGTCGATGTATGGGGGGCTGAGTCCGCATTTGGTGGGTCTTCCCCCGTCCAATTGGCTCTTCCGATTGCCAGGCTTTTTACTGACTGGTGGTGAGTCTATAGCTCCGGGTCGTACCTTCTGCCGCCATCATGTTTGGAATGTACGAAACGATACTTAGACTGTTCGGCGAATCGGCTTAAGCTTTGCTCACTCCAACCCAACCGCCTACCAACCACCCATCACCTACCCATCACCTACCACTGCTACTAACCTCTATTTAAACAACCACCACCTCATAATCACTACCGCTACTGCTACCACCACCACTACTACTACATAGACACATTTCCCCCCTACCAATCATCACAACCAACTGAAGCTAACCAATTGGCGCTCAAACCCTGGCGGTCTACCAAAAATACGGATCTAGGAGCGGGGGAATCTCGAACAAACACAACAAAATCTCAAAGAAAATAAAAAACACCAATATGTAAATAAAACCTAGCTGCAGTATAATTTTTCTCTACGGCACATAGGAGTTCCGGCATCATCCTTATCATCGTCACCACCCATCATGTTTTTCTTTCGGGAAAAAAAAAAGACCGCTGTTTAGGATAAATAAAATCACTCTACTTTTTTCTAGTTATGTATGAACTGTATGATACTCAAGTCGCCGGATTGGAGTAGAGCTGTGCCTTGATGGTAAAGTCCAATCTTGCGACTTACGCACAATGCCGAAAAGAAAAAAAAAGAAGAAAAAAAAGGTAGAATAAAGGGAAGGGGGCTGAATTAAACCTACTACTGTATGATATTATTATGATAATTTCACTTGTATTATAAAGTCGCGTTTTATTTGTTAAAAAGGAAGGGAGAAATTTCTCTCTCTAACTAACTAACCACCCTTTTTCAGCTGCTTATACCATTTGACCGCATCATCCCTTAACGACTTCTCCCCGGTAAAGTCCTGGATCCTAGCCTTTTGACTCATAAGCGTCATTTGCGACTTTGTATCTCTAATGCGGGAGTATTCTACTCATCCAATCATTAGTAAAAATAAAAAAATAAAAAAAACCTCTAATAAATAAGGTTAGGAAGTTCCAACAAACGAACCAGCAAACCCCCTGTCAATAAACTCCAACGCGCGATGCAAGCACTCATTTCTCCCAGCTCCCTTCTTAGCCCCCGCAAGTCCCATCTGTGCATCCGCCAGACATGAAAAGCATTGGGCGTTGAGATATGCATCCTCGCATTCGAGGACCTGGGGCATGATGTTGTCCATCATTGAGTACGCCGCCGAAAATTCGCCCATGTGGATTAGGATGTTGGCGATTGTGCGGAAGGCTTGGAAGAGGGCTGGTAACAGGCGGGAGCGCCAGGCTATTGTCGCGGCGCTAATGGCTACGGAGAGGCCTTTTACTGTGCGACCGCATTTCTGAGATGTGTTAATGAGTTTAAATGGGGGGGGGTGGAGGAGTGTACCGAAAGGAGATCAGCCTTAATGACCATCACTCGTATGCGATGATAGATGTCCGCTCGGTCTCGTACCAGCTCTTCCGAGAGTTGGGTTATGGCGGTTAATGCCTAGGGTTCCTTAGTAGATGACATATCTATCTATCACAGAGCAAACCTACAGCCGAATAATTCCCCCGACGAGCGAGGAGATCAAGCCTGCAGATCGAAATTTCCAATGCACAGTCAGGCTCGACGTAGGGCGAAGCGGAGAGTTGTTGAAGCAGCATCTCTGCTGCTGCTGCATCACCTCTAGAGCCATATAATATAAGTATATATCAGAAACACTATGCAGCGGGGGGAATCGTACTTGTACATAGCTTGCCTAAGCTTTAAAAGACCAACATATGTTGCCCAATACTGGTATACTTTGAGCGTGCGCAGACATTCCTGGTCTACCTGATCCAGCCTTTCCAATGCTTCGTCCGCCTTCCCTCGCAGAGACATCTTTCACAAACTATTAGCATCCTAGATAGCGAAAGTAACAGTGGGTTATTACAATATAAGCACTACGGCAAAGCGCCTTAACAACATCCTCGATAGGAGAATCAACCCTATACTTCGAAAGAAAGAGCTCGCAATTCATCCAGGACAGATACGAAATGCCTAACTCATTAGCAAGACCCAGCATCCAGAGGTATCAGAGCCCTCATACCCATGCGACTCCATAACGAAGACTGCAGCAAAATCTGTGAACCCATCGCATTATGTATATTCTTAGTCACATTCAAATGGGAACTACGCAGTATACTCTCAAAGGCAGCTGGTATTGATTCACCCTAAAAAAATAATCAGAAACGAGCCAAATTTCGAAAACCAGTGGAAATGATTATACCCCAACGAGTATCTGCTTAGCTTCGGAAAGATGCGCCATGGACTGTAAATGGTGCATTCCTCCCTCCTTGGCCTTTGCTTTGAGGAACTGCAACGATTCCCGTTCCATCCTTGAAGATATAACATCTGGACAGTCTTGTGGGTGGGCCTTGTGAAAATGATATAACCACGAAAGCGAGAAATTCAAGCAAGCCATATCTTTATTTTCTCGGGCTGTATTTATAGTTTCTTGCATAGCCTGCAACACATTAATTCGCTTTTAACTTGCTACACAGATAACAGGATAAACAAACCAGTATAGACTCCCGATAGCACCCAAAATCCGCCTGCAAAATGGCAAGATTCAGCAAAGCATACTGGTAGAAGGTTCTGCAAACAAAACGAAAATCAGCCATAAATCCACAAGGACACATACACGAGCTAGTGAAACGGAAACTCACCGATCCCGATTATGCATCGTATAGTCAAAGTACCGATGCAAATTATCAAATGACCCCGGATAATCCCCCGACCGCCAGGAATTCAAAAACCTACCCGAACGAATCAATCAACCAACCACCTCAACAATGGCAAACCTCAAAACAGGCATACTGCTCACTCAACATAATGCGTCAACGCAGGAGTAGTAACATTAGTACTAAGCATCTGTCCCAATTGAGCTTGCATGTCATCCGGGATTCTCGTGCCCATTCTCTGCATAGAGTCCACCTGGAATTCTAATAGTCTTTCCACATCATCTGTGGAAACGGTGCCTATAACCCCCCATCAGCACCTTCCTCAAAGGAACTAGTAGGGGGAAACGCACAATCCCGACTCTCCTTCCCCCTCCCATAAACTACACCAACCACCCCATCACTAAACCCCATCCCCTTCAAATTAACATCAAAGCTCATCGGTCCAGCGCCCAAGTTCCTCTTCTTCCACATCGCCAGCGTTGGCTCACGATACGCAATAAAGCTCCTCCACAGCGACACGGCATCGTGAAACTGCAACCGGACATATTCCAACGCAGCCCTCCTAACAAAACACCCCAAGACAGAGGTCCTGCTCAGCATGGACTTCTCCCCATGGACCCTCACGGGGGACTTATCCGCCCGCTCGGGCTCGATCAGGTAAGTCTGTATGTTCGCAAAAAACGAGTGGAGAGCATCGAAGGAGTTGATCTCCCACAGCTTCTTCAGCAGTAGGTCGAAGATCGTGCGGCCTACGACTGCGCTGGGCTGGTGAAGCGTTGCGGACTTTATGTGTTCGAGAGTCAGGATGAAGGCGGTGTCTTCCTTCGGGCTCACCAAGTGCCGGATCACGAAGGAGAGTACCGGGACCACGGATTGGTTAGGAAAGCGCGATTCTGCGTAGAGTTCTACGAGGGCGAGGAGGGCTATTTTGCCAGAGGCTGGTTGGAGGGGGCGGTCATTAGTATCTCTGGCTGTTATTAGGGAAGGTCGGAGGGTGGGTGGCTTACTGAGGTATCGTGACATGTCTGCTTGCTCATGAGCGATTGCAGAAAGTGAGATTGCAAACGGTTGAGGAGGTCGACTGTTTTGCTGTGCACTCAAAGCCCACCCACTTTCATGGAGAGACGCGTTGGAGCCTCACGTGACGCGGCCTTTGAGGCTCCGGCATGTCCCGGCAACCCCAGATCAAGATTCGGAAATGGGGGTTTTATCGCTGATAGCAGTAGTGGTCCGGGCGGAATTCACATGTTAATAGCGCTCAGAATCAGGACAGTGACTTCACACAAGTGATACTATACATCACGGCGAGGCGAGAACAAGGTGACGCGAGAACATCCATAGAACTCTTATAGGATAGGAATTATTTATGGGCATTCTCCTTATAAAATGAGCTCGCTTTGTCGTAGAATAATGTAATCATTTCTGCGCCACCAGCAACCTATCTACAGCATAACATAAAAATTAGACCTAGACATCTTACGCCTTTCCCCATAATTACTCTCGCTTTCTGCGCTTTTGCGAATTGGCTTGAGGCTTGATCTCCGCTCTCGGCTCCTCTACCTCTTCCTCCGGTTCGCTCTCGTCTTCGGTATCTTGCCCGGGGACAAGAGTAGCACCACCATCAGAGCTTGCCTCATCATCACTATCCTCGTCATCTCCGTCTTCGGAATCCTGAATCCCACCCCATTCTTCTTCCTCCTTGTCATCTTCTTGCTCATTCCCATCCGCAGCGCTCTCCATGTCCGAGGCAGTGCGCTTCTTCCTCATCTCACCAAGTCTGCCTTCTCTACCGGCAAGATCGACGCCAACATTGCTATCCTCGCCCTCTTCGTCCTTAGGTGGGGCAGTGAACCAAGGCAATTTGCCTCTCATAAAGTCGTTCAAGACCATTTTTGCAACACCATCCATGTCCGCCTCACCGCCCTTAAGCAGCCTTCCACCCTTACGGGCAAGCATTTCCAAGAATGAGATAGAATCGGTCCAGCCCTTAATCTCGTAAGTCCTCTCGACGTGCTGTTGCTTGCATTTCTCCAAGACGGCGGGGATGTATTGTTCCGGATTGGATACATTCTCTACTCTTACTACTCCTCTGAGAAGGATGTCTGTCTCGGAGTCTGTAGCTGAGGGAGGGACGATACCGGGACAATCGATCAGGAAGATACGACGCATAAGGGTAATGTACTGCCAGACTTTTGTCTCCCCGGGAATAGGTGCTACCGTGCAGACTTTCTTCTTGCGCAATGTGTTGATGACAGAGGATTTTCCAGTATTAGGATATCCGATTAGGCCAACAGAGATTTGCTTCCTATCAGAATGTAGAGCCGAAAACTGACGAAGAAGCTGAATTAAAGAACCCTTCCCAAACGAGTTATTGATAGACGCATGGAAGGCAAGAGTCGGATAGTCTTTTGACAGCCGGCGAACCCATGAAGCCTATATATCACCTAAATTAGTCTTTAGTTTTACCTACCATACTAATAAGAATGACGATGACCTAGTGACGTGCAACAAAAAAAAAGGGGACGAAAAAATGTGTGAATCATAACTAAGAGAATCAAAAAGAGACTTTTTCCATAAAAAAGAAAAATCTTCGATCCTCAACTCAATACGAAACCCGCACCAATCCCAAATGACTCTACCCAAAACGGGAGAAATCGAAACAACCCGCCAACAAAACACTAGCAGGATGAGGACAGGAAAGGGCTTGATCTCCCAAGGTTGTAACGCGCACCCTCAATCGAAGAAAAGCCAACCTTCCACAATGGGAGATTGACATAAGGGCGCCCTGACTTGAACAATGGGGCGGCAGAGGCCGCTAGTGGGAGAGGCGGGGGGGGGGATAAGAGAGGTGAAACAGGGAAACGTGAAAATGAAGGAAATTTTTTAAGCATACCGCAACACTAGTGGGAACCAGGTCACATTTATTCAAGACGAATATTAAATGTTTGTGCGGTGCCTCTTCCTTAATGTACTTTTCCACACTGCGACAGCGAGTCCCCAAGGGATCTCTAGCGTCAAGAACATGTATCACGACGTCAGAAGAATCAATGACCTATCCATCATTAGCAACCCACCCCTCCAATTCCGTAGAAAAGAAGAGAAAACATACTTTATACAACTCATTCCAAATCCTCTTACTCTGCCCTTTCGAGAAAATCGGTTCCCTCGCCTCCTGAATCCATCCATCCTCCTCCTTCTCTTCAGCACTCTTCCCAGAAAGCAGCAGCTCCGTCTCCAACTTCTCCTTATACTTGACCTCCAACAATTCACTCTCCCCAACCAATTCCTCCAACCCGGCCACCTGCAACTTAACCCTCTTCCTCTGAGACTTAGGCCCAAAAGTCTCAGCGAATGGCTGAGACTCAACATGCACTTTAGCCCTATGCACCTTCTTCCCCGCTTCCTCCGTCTCATCCCTCAACAAGGACATGGGCAACTTATTACTCTTGAGCAACACCTGATACGGATCCGCCGCCTTCACCGCCATCGCCTCCCGGAAGCTGGTCAGCGCCGACTGCGAAATCACCCGGGTATTGCCGAACCATTTCCGGTTCGGCTCGATCCGCGCAGACGGGACCTCACGCGATTGGAAGGAAGCCGCTTTGATTATGTCCCCGTTGCGGTTGTGGATTGCCTTGCCTTGCTTTAGAGTGTTTAAGCGAGTCACTTTCTTTGCATCGCGGTAGAAGTTCTCGCCCTTCAGTTTAACATTAGCCATCCCGTCGCCGATGGGCTTTTCTCGTTTTCTGCGGTGGGGTTGGGTCAGCACTCAATTCGATTTGTTCGATAGGGTGGAAATAGGAGGGGGACATACCGCCGACTGGCTTCTTTCTTAAAGTTACCCATGATGTATTCGTTCCTTTTCGTTTCGCTGGCGGTGATGGTTGGTGATGATGGTGGGAGGACAGATGGATGAGAAAAGGTCTGAAAATTAGAAATTTATTTTTTCTGCACTTCCGAAATCTGCTGCCAAGCATCTGGATTTTGTTCCCCGCCAAGAACCAACCCAACTGTGTGCTCTTGGCGGGGTCCCCGAGTGATACTTTGTGATCCTACTTCACCCCAGCAACAGCCACAACCCGGGCAATAAATACAAATGCTCAGCATGAAGTCCCAAGATATTTGAATCTATGCACCGATAATGTGACAAGGAAAGAGCCTTCTGCAGAAGGTCTCTCGCACCCTTCCCGCTCCAGCAAAACACAAGCGCCATGTTATCATTGAGGGGAAAAAAAACACACGTTTTACGGGCCAAGGAGATGAACAAAGCAGCCACGGCTGTAATCGGGGTTTTTTTTTCTAGGGGCGAAATTTCATGGCATACGGGGTGTGCTATCATTCCGGTACTACATTTGTGCGGTACGGCACGGTTTCATGCCTGCGGCTGGGTTTCATGGTACTTAGAAAAAGCAAACACGATATGTAAGAGATTGGGAGGGGGGTGGGAAGGTTATTGATTGGTGGTGTTTGGCAATATGGTAAGTTAACGGGAGATATATCATTGGCATCTTTAACGATAAAGAAGAGAAATAATTTGCATGACTTTTTTCTTCGACTCGAATTCAAATTCAAAGGCAATTAACCTAACCAAGCGCAAACCAGCTCCCGGTATCAACAGACAACGCCCGACCATCTACCGTACTTATCCCCGCCATCAAAGGTAAAGCATAGCAATAGAAAAACAATTTGCATTGTCGAGAGGAAAAAAGAAAAGAGAAAGAAAAAAAAGAGGGGAATTCCCCCATCTGTCAACTAACACACCATCCTACCAAGCAGTAATATCATCCACCTCCCCAACAGTCCCAGCCTTCACAGCCCCAATATCCCCGTCTCCAATTTTGTCTGTAGCACAAATCGGCTCCCGGTCCATAACCTCGGGCATAACTTCCCTCAAGAAGCCTATGATATGGGTATTGACCTCCTCGAATTGCAACAAGAAGGCATCATGTCCCTCCGGCGAATCAATGGTGGCTAATCTAGCATTTGGTATAACCTCCGCGAGTTCCTGCTGTTCTGCGTACGTGAATAATCCGTCGCTCTCTATGCCAATTATCAGCGCAGGTTGCTGTAACATCCGTAACGCAGCGTGAACGTCCCCGTTCGTCCGGCCGCGGGAGACGTCGTGCGTGTCTAATTTGCGGGTTATGGCGATATAGCAGTTTGCGTCGAAGCGCTTGACGAATTTGTCGCCCTGGTAGCGGAGGTAGCTTTGCGCCGAGAAGAATGTCGGGACGCGCTTCTTGATTGGCGGGCCAACTGACGAGGAAGGGGTGGTGCTCCCGCTGCTGCTGCTGCTGCTGGTGCTGGTGGTGCTGGTTTCTTGTGACCCTGGGAAGGTTTCGGTGGTTGGGCTTGATGGGGATGTTGAAAGGCGGCGGGCGTTTTGGAATCCCTCGTTATGCACGGCCCAGTGCTCCTCACTTGGGGTTGTGGGGGAGCGCTGGGCCTGGGAGTTTATGTATGGGTGGCGAGCGGGGTCTGGAGTGTTTCTGCCGAAGCGGGATTCGAAGGAGTTACGGCTGTTTGGTCAATGTTGATACTACTCATGCCATAGATGTAAGTGAAGCAAACCTTCTGTATGTCAACAAGGCACTCATCCGCGCAGCACCCAATCCCGTAGTAGGGGGATCATCAAACGGGTAATACCCCTCCGCTATACCTCGATAAGCCTAACATCAAACACGCTGTGGGGTTTTTTTGCCTACCATATTTTGGATCAGAATAGATGCTCTGCCTCTGCGCCTCTCCCCAAGAAATACACCAGGCAGAATGCCGTGAGCTAGTAGCAAGGGCCACGATGGACCTAACATACTCCCTTCCAAAATACGCCCACTCAAGCACCAACATGCCCCCCATTGAGCCCCCAATCGCCACAGCAATGCTCCTAACCCCCAGGTAATCGAGCACAATCTTGTGAATATTGACATCATCCCTAATCGTGGTCAATGGGAACTCCGGTCCATAAATCCTGCCAGTCTCAGGGCTCATGGTGCACGGCGAAGCACTGCCGTAAGGGCTCCCTAGACTATTACAGCAGACGACGAAGAACCGTCCCCAGTCGAAGGCTCTCCCAGGGCCTACCAATGGTCCCCACCAGTCCTCCACGTCCGCACTGCCAGTGAGGGCGTGGCAGATTAGCATTGTGTTGTCGGCCTCCTCGTTCAGGCGGCCGGCAGTCTTGTATGCCACAGGGACCTTGCGAATTGTCACGCCGGATTCGAGGGTGAAGCTGGGGATCACGATGATCTTTTGGTTCCAGATAAGCTTTGCGAAGGGGTTCTCGTGATGAGATGGACCATCAGGAATACTCAATTCTGCAGCAGGCATTTTTTTTTTCTTCTTCCCTTAGACCAAATTAATGTAAGAGAAAAAGGGAAAGAGGGACCAGGTTGTGTAGGATATATAAGGGAGGTTTTTCTTTTTTCTTTTCTTTCTCTTCTCTTCCCTCTCTCGAAATTAAGCTGTTGAGAAAGCTTAATCAATGAGCCTAAAGAAAGGAAAGCTGGGGCCCCATTCCCCGGTATATGATCGCCAGTGATTAATGCCAAGAACGGGGGGAGCCGAGTGACATGACACCATCGCCCCTACATATCACGTTATCAAGCCAAATTCCAAGAAGCCTTTGATGCTGCTGGTAAGGTACGGTATAGTACCGGTATGACAAACTAACTACAGTCTCGACCGCGACCTACAAAACACTTAGATGTGAAGAGCCCCTTAGGGATCTTTCCTCTCTCTCTAGCGATCAGAATACCAGGATAACCGTATTTTATGGTACTTGTACCACAACTGACAGCATTATTGATTACCGGTGCGTCACATGCCTCCGCCTCATCCTTTCTATTTCCATATGCATCGGATTTAGGCTCAGTTTATGGGTCGAAATGGAACCAGTACCCGTTTTGAGAACCTTCAAATCACTATGCAACTGGCTCAGCCTGCATTGCCGCGCACGAAGAACTGGTACCGAAAAGCAAAGAATGAGTATTACTATTAATTTATTCATTATTCGCTAGTCAACCGTACGTGAGATACAAAATTACTGTATGTCATGGCACCAATCCACAAAATAGCAAACGCTCAAAAGAACGGAGAACGAAACTAAGGTGGGGAAAGAAAAACTACCACGATAACGCCATTTATATTTAAGTTTTCTTTTTACAAACCAGAACAAACATTCCGCCCTCTAGCTAATTAGCGAGTACGATTAGAGGGCGGGTTGTAGGCCTGCAGCATAGGATAGCAAAAAACTCCCAACATGCGGAGAAGAATATATGGGGGGAAATAGCGAACGTCAGACAGGATACCCGGTGATTCCTTCATCAACCAAGAAATCAAACAAAGAACGGCCTCGGGAAGGGCTGATATCTTGTAGGGTACATCCTATTGCGGACGCTGAAAAACGGAAATGCAAAAATCTGCCTCTGAAGCGAGAGAAGGGTGAGAAACAAAGTTCTGGGTAGAAACCCCTAAGAACGAAAAAGTCCGGCAGAACCGCCCCCAAACCGCATATGTATCCCGTTTTAACCACCCAGATCCACGCTTAGAACCGACGGAAAATGCCCAAATTTATTACATGAATGCAAAACCTCTTTTTCTCAATGAGCGTCTAAAACTCTAATCGTCGGGATTTGCAAGCTAGATATGAATGTCAGCATCAAGCCCCATGATATACGTTTAACTGAGACCATGGATACTTACCCGCAACACTCTCCTCGAATAATCAGTATCATCCCTTAAACTCCTTACACTCATCCGCGAACTACCGGTGTCTGGGTCATAACGCAGATATATTTGGTTAGGGTCAAGTCGCTGGTCTATTAGGCGGCCGGGCGTCTGAACGCCGGTTGTCGATTTGCCAGCCTCAGCTGTAGGCAGTCCAGAGAAGTTGTTCGCAGTCGAAGTTGGGGTAGCATTAACAGCTGCTCCTCCTTTCTCACCTATGAGCCCTAAAGTGCTCATAGAGCGAGACCTCCTCCGTCCACCAAACATACCCCCAGCAGCAGCAGCCATTGTTGCACTACCGGAGGAGTCGATCCTATTGTGAGCAGCTCTCCGCTTATTCCGTCGGTAGCAGAAGAACAAGAATGCAGCAACGATGAGAAGTATCCCCAGAGCAAGACCAACAAACAATCCCGCAACTTGTCCAGGCTTCGAAAAAAAGTTTCTATTGGGGGAATCCGAGGCTGTTGCTTGACCTGTTGGCGCTAGTGGTTGCTCGGTAGGAGCGAGTGTTACAGTCTTGTAACCGCCAACTGAAGTCACAATGCTTACAGACGGCGTAGAAGTAGCTTCGATTGAGGTAGACGAAGTTGAAGTTGAAGTTGAAGTTGAAGTCGGGGTGTGTGTCGTCGAAGAACTCGTTGTGCTGGACGAGGAGGTAGAAGTCTGGGAGGCAGTCTAAAAACTAGGTATCAGCAAACCAATCGAATGGAGAAAATGGAGAAAATGGAGAGCCGAAACAAAAAAAAAAAAAAAAACTAGAGCTATAGATTATATCAAAAACACAAATACTCCATAACCTTAGCTTAACCCACACTACGCCCTGCAACAGCAGCCACAACCACATTCTCGAGCTCGTCCCCACCCCCGAATATAGAAGGGGGGAAGCTGTATAATAATAACAGCAATAGTGGGTCGAGGTTTTCATGCAATAACCGTGGAGATAGGAGAAGGAGACGGAGAAAAATTCAAAGGAGTAGAAGGAGTTAGAGAACCGGAATCTCTCACCGTTGATGATGAGCCACCTGCGGTTCCCTTAGGAGCATTTGGCAGAGAAATATACCCAAATAGACCTTTTTTAGTATTCCCACAACTCTCCTGACCATAACCAGGACAACTTTCATCACACCCAGTCGTGGATGAAGCTGGAACATAGTCGGAGCACCAGCATCTTGATCCTTGGACGACGGCAAATGCATATTTGGCCTTACAGTTGTCAAAACAAAGACCATTACTCTGGAACGTATCAGTCACTATATTCCCCGACCATTAGAAGGTTTCTTCTGTGAAGGTTGGCAAAGGGGTGACATGCTTGCCGAGTAGGAGGATCCAGTATTGACGTTCGAACAATATTCGATGTCCAAAGCGCGTCCCTTCCCGCAAACCATTAAGATAAGGAGAATAGAGAGTTGTATCCACAAGTACCTCCCATGCACATGCGGGCGAAATTGATGTTTTCGTTCATGATTTTGTCCATAGGTATGTTCGTATATTCCTCCCATCTTAGGCAATGACATAATGCCTCTGGCTGGGTGCTGGGTTGAGTTTCGTACCATCGTGAGATACGAGTATTGGTGAACAACACACTAAGTTGACCTGTTCAGGGCTAATAGAACCATCCGTAGCCAGATGGAAAAATTATCAAGACGGGAATTGCAGAACCAATTATCAAAGAGCCAAAGGAATGTACTAAATGTTCAAAACACAAAAATTTAGACCTTGCCATGACATCAAAGGAGAGTGTCTTCTAATGGACATCATATTGACAGAGAAAGGGGATTTAAAGCTATACCTTGTCAGGTGACGTCGTGACTAGTAGAGCGTCTGACGAAACAGTCGCGGTCAGAGACAGAGACTTAAGAATGACCAAGAATAAAGTAGTGGGAGAAAAATAAGAGAGTGTGCTATTGTTAGAGAATGAACGAGACAAAATTCTCCAGTTACAGGTAAAAGAGTGTGAGTTGTTAACCACGCCAGCTATGTACGATGTTGCCCAGCCCACGCAACCGTGGATGACGAGGAAGGAGCGAGAGAGTATTATGGGGGAGAATGAGAGAGAGGGAGGAGGGCAATGTCGAAAGAGGCAAACGAGTGTATAGAATGCCGCCAACCCAGCAAAGGGTTTCAAACGGACAACGTCAAAACGAGAGACAGGGGAGGGGGTTCAGGAAAGAAGTATGATGCCGGTATTATTATTCCCGAAACCGGACTCTTTACGGTAGGTCTTAGGGTTGAACTTTTGGAGGATTAAAGGTTAGTTTAGTTGTTGAGGCTTGCACTTGTTCGACCTTTCAACTTCAGCCCCCTTCCCTCTGCACAAAAACTGGGAGAAAGAGAACGAAAAAAGAAAAAAAAAAGCCCAGGAGAGCAAGTGGAACGTCTCTACCGACAAGTGCTGTAAACAGACAAAAGGCCAGCCGCCTCGGGCAGGGAGTCAGACGGAGGCCAAATTTCTGGCTCGTATAGGATGAAGGCCTGCGCAGTACGAACGGGATGTCCTTTGATTAGTAAATATTTGGGAAACCGAAAAAGGACAAAAAAGCTCGGCTTGGCTAGTCATTGATCGACGAGTAATCCCCGCTGTCCGGCCTCCCTGGCTCGAGAGGTGCACGTTGACCAGCATGAATTGCCAGTGTCCTTCCCTAATCCATCCGTCCCCCATCATGTCGGACAAAAATGTAAAAAATAAAAGGAGGTTCACGAACCTTTGTTTACTTTTCTTGATCGCGGAGCTTTTTTTCGTTAAAAGGTCCCGCTACTACAGGTCCACCGCGCACCTACTTTCTCAAGGGATGAGAAGGAAGAGCAAGGGGGAGCGAAAAAGGTTCTAGAGCAGTGGTTGGATGGTTACCCAACGTTCGCAACCAACCGGTCCCCGGATAGAATCAGAGTGGTTGCTACTGGGGGGTGCGAAGGAAGTTCTGTTGGTGTTTGTGGCTCGGAGAAACCCTTGGTACTCGTAGAACGTCGTTCTCTATTCTCACTGGCTGTGGAAAAGGGCCTTCCCTGTACTAATAGTACTAGTACAGATCCTCTGTGGTTGAAAGGGGAGAAGAACCGAGGAATTAAACTTCTCACAGCGAAGGAAGAGAATAGGTTCTTCCGACCCAATTTTTCCGCGCGGCGATCTTTGTCAAGGAGTTGAGGGAGGAGAAAAATTGAATGAAACGGTTGGAAGGAGAGATGGGCTTCTGGCGGATGTTTTGTCCGCTGGCTTCACTCACTAACTCTGGAGGACAAGATACAGAAAACTCGGGCCGGACTAATCCTTGAAATAACAACAAGGGTGTCATCTGCACTGTATTTTACTCGCACATACTGTTCATACTATCATACTTGGAGTTTTTTATGCGACCGGCCACATCTCCAGGCGAAGGGCAGGCCAGAGCAAAATCTAAAAATGATATGACTGGAGGGAAACGAGATACAAAACGGATGACAGATATCCCTACTACCTGATATGAGACTTTTCAGCAAAGATGCATGGCGCCCCAGGAGAAAAATTCCCAACAGCCCTCCCAACAGCCCTCCCAACAGCTCCCCAAAAAGATAAAACAAATGTCACGGGCTAAGAACATAGTGGTACCCTCATTCCGCTGGTTCCGTGATAAAACTGGCTGCCATTCTCCCGGTTGCTGCTGAGCAGGCTACTACTAGCGGAGATATTTATATCACACCTCAAGTGGCCCCATATGTTTCCCCAATTTGAGTAACAGAGCAAAGAGAATCGCAAAATAGACTGCTTCTATAATGCTACAAGTCCAATTATCGCAAGGTGGGTCCCCCCACAGCGAAGAGGCAAAAAATGGGAGAATTGCTTGCTGCGCGAGATAAAGCAGGATGAATTGCTCCGGAAGCCCCGCCATGACAAAAGCAGGGTTAGGTCGTTGCTCACAGCCCGCCTGCTATAACTAACTCACTACCTTACTACTTGCTTGCTTGGTACATGTACTCGTACAGCACGGCGGCGGTGGTGGCGATGGTTAGTGCACTGCACGAGCAGCTCCGTGAACTATCGCTCTACCAGTCTGGCGGGAAACTAATCCCTTCTCACTCATACTGTACTAGTACTAGTACCCCCAAGTCTACTCGAGTAGGAAGGTAGGCGCCCCTCATTCTCGGTAGCTAAGCCTAAGCGAACCCCTCTTATAAATAAGAAACCCGATCAGAGCATGCCTTTCTCTCTTGCCTACACATACCGTCGAAGCTTGGAATGAAAACCAAAGAATGAAAGAATTTCCTCTTCTCAGTTTCACTCTATTATTAGTTCATTCCAACCAAGCGTACCCTCATTCGTTCCGCGGGTTTAAACATCTGCACTTTCCGCACGCCTCCAATCAATGAGCATTGAACTGCTGCCACAACGGCTAGTTCGTCATCCTTCTAGAAGGAGGCGTCCAATCCCTTCGTACTCTTACCTTACTCGAAGGGAGGGAAAAGTAGGGGGAAAGCGGAAGTACTTGTACGACGCGACACTCTGCGGGACAACAATTACCGTACCAATCCCCATACCAGGGAACGTCACGGGTACGAATAACTCCCTATTCTATTATTAGAGCAAAACGCACAGACAGCGACGGGTGTGGATGATTGTTTGATGTGGTTTGCAGGGGGATCGGAGTTTCCGTCTGCGTGGCGCATGGCAGAACGCGAGTGTGACCGCGTAGCTTCTTAAGAACTGTAGTACTGGTACCATTGTGCCCTTCCCGCCTTTGGCAATAAAACCGTTTATGTAAGTACGAGTACGAGTACAAATACCCACCTCTCGTATCCGCGGGCCTGCGAGAAAATATCGTTTCGATATATGGGCATTATCGTCAATCAGCAGCGCAAACCTCTTCGGCACCCTTTTTTCCTTTAAATCATTTTTCCTACGAGTTGGAAAGCACGAGTGCTTCGGGTTAGTGCTTGTGTTAGCTAGCTAGCGCGAGATAAACTTGCTTATCGCATAAAAATCTCGATGGTAAAGGGGAGTTGATAGAGGCTAGACATATCATAGACCGAGAGGAAGAAGCAGTGATCAGGCCTTCCTGCTTTATATGATTTTGGCGGTGGTTAGATTCGAACAGGAAGGGGGGTTAGCAATGTAAGTGGGGTAGTATTGTTATGCGATAATTGGATCCGCACCTTGCGATAGGCTAGAATGACCAAACATACAAGTAACTTAGCAATAAAAGTACAGATCTCGAGAAACAGGTCTACTTACAAACTATCACTCGCTCCTAATTTCCACTGGTAGACTACTAAGTGCTTGTACGATAGTTGCACTTCCCACCATCCCCCCACTCCCGGGAACCCGGCCCAGCTCGGCAACTAAACCGCCAACCATATTTCCCATACCGGTATTATCATAAAATCCCCCCTACAGTAGAGTAAAGTTCCCAAAACCCAACCCCCCCGTCCATCTCATCTCGCTACGTACCGTACCCATAGGTATGATAGCGGCACGATACCACAATTGATACCCGCACCGCAAAGAACACCGATATGATATGATACAAGTATCGTTCATACTTTTTACACGTGAAGAAGAACCGGGATTCTGATAATCTTACAGCAAAACCGCATGGCAGGAAACGGTGTTTTCGATAAAGGAAAGAAGGAAATTACGATGGTTTGTTTGTTGGGGGGCGGAGTAAGTGTGGTAAGATTAATGTTAAAGTTACTTGTACTTGTACTACGAAGGTAAATGCTGGGTATATGTGTAATATGCGCGTGTGGGTGTGGACACATCCGGGTGCTGTAGTACCGGTACTGGTATTATCCTACCATACTAATACTTTTATTTCATGGAAGGGGGGGAGGGTAGAGGAGAGAGGAGGCACGAGTCAGGCAACTATCGTATTGTGTTCGTGGGAGTAGGGGGAGGAGTGTGTGGTGAGTACCGGTACTTTACAAGCATGGTATTCGGGCAGATGTTTTCGTGGAAAGCAGGGATTATTTTGCAGGTCAACTGGGTTAACTGTTTATTAACTTTCAGGTGGGCAGTGTTCTTTTACTACTGCTGGAATGACTGGCTTGCTGCTGTGGGGTAGACTAAAATACACGTGAAAGGGGTTATCGGATATAGAAAGATGGAAGGAATGGGGGAGAAGGGTAGAAAATAAGTAATGAAGCAGGATACAGGTATAAAATAAAATAAGAAGCCAGAGCACAAGTAAACCCTTCCTCTTCCTTCCCGCTGCCAATTTGTTTCTTATTTGCTCGATATAGAGTAAGCCAAGCCATCCAATCTTAGAATTATAAAAGGGAGATTAAGAAATTCGTTTCTTCTGGTGAAGCTCTACTGGTAGATACCGTGAGAACTCGAATAAACGGACCATGTGCTAGTAGTCTGAAATTTCCCGCGCTGGAGTGGGGCGAGGAATACACCAAAAATCTGACCCTCCTAGACAAACGAAAAAGAAGAAAAAAATACCAGACCTTACTAAGAAAGGCAACTCCAACGTCCTAGCACAAGGTTCGTTTATTTGAGTTCTTACGGTGGATTAGAAAAGAGAAAATTAGGCCCCGAAGCCCATTGAGTTGAAAAAATGAAACTGTGTACAGGAAATCGAATCGAAGGGGAAAATAGTGATTGAGTAAGGGGACTTTTTGTCCATGAAGGGTTAAATGCGGGGTCGGGATTTTTGAGAGTTGTGGAGGAACATAGTTTTGAAGCCCTAATTTTTTTCCCCTCGTTAGAACGTTGGAGGGATATAAGGAGGAGGGAGTGGAGCGGTAGGTAAAAACTTACGTTGCAGAGTGTCATGACGTCTGGGAATGGGGTATCTCTGAGCTGGAAAGCATGGGGGATGATCTTGACGGGCTATGAGAAAGGTTAGTGGGTCTGGAAGGTTATTACAACCAGGAGAAATCATACCCAGCTTCCTATGCGGGCGTTGGCACCGGCCTTATAAAGCAAGTGAAAGTAGCCTGGGCGTTGAGCGTCAAAGCAAAAGCCATACATTGACCTCTTCGGATTGGCTTCGCAGTACTTTTCCAACCATTTTTCTGTGTGATATAAGTGTGTGTAAGATGGGACTATACAAAGGGGTATTCTTACCAGCTTCTGCTTTCGATCCCTGGATAAACTTCGAATGATGACTTAGTTCATCCACCTTCTTAGCCATAGCCTTGACGTGCGTAACGATCAATTCGTCCAAGTCACTGTACGAGAACTTGCCGGATACCTTTAGCGTTTTTCCAACAGTAAACTCATTGTCTTTGTCTAGTTCGAGCACGTCTATGTGCTGGTAGATGCCGTCGGATACCTTCCAGGTAACTGCGATATGGTCCGGACCATTGGAAGAAGGTCGAATAACAGCATCGCCACGGGATTGACCAGCTAAGAATTCCTGCGCTTGCCTGCTGTTGTACGGCTTAAAGAGGGGATGTTTTATAACCCTGGCCGTGCGTGTCTGCTCCTGGTTGACCACTGACAATCTTGCCTTGTCTCGCTCCTCCCTCACATCATCCCATTCGTCAGGTAAGAACTCAATTCGCTTGGTCAATGGATTCCTAATCTTGTCTTCGCGGAAGGAGAGCTCTGCGAAGAAGGTTTCCTCGTTAAGCTTTTCGATCCTCGCTTGTACCGTCTGTCCAACATGGTAGACATTGGTTGGGAGGAAATTCGGGGAGCCATCGTGCATCTCGTCCAACGAGACATTTCCATCCATTCCACAGGAGAGCCGAACAGCACAATACCTATCTGTGACTCGCCTAATGGCAACTGGAACGACCATGCCGGCACTCAATGTCTCTTTTGTCTCACCAGTGAGCATAGTGAATATTTCGTCGGTACTGAGCTTCTGATATTTATTCCGAAGCTCCTCGTAAGCATGTTGTAATTCTGCTCTGATGGTCTCAAGAGTAGCACGTTTCTTCTGATTGAAGTTGCGCTCGAGTTCCTCGGCATAATCCTCAAGACTCAACTCGTTTACCTTCTCATCCTGCCCGTCGATGAGCTCATTGATAACAGCACCGGGACCACCCTCTGCTACCATGGTTGCAACATCCTCCTCGTCGATATCGAGAGCATCTGCTGCCATTTTACGCCCCAAGTCGTAGTCCTCGGGATGTACTCTGGTATTATCGAGGTAGTCAGAGTTCCGGTCCGCTAGATCATGAGGGATGATGAGAAAACTGGCACAGTTGACAAAGACTGTAGGGCCAACAACTGCTGTCATTCCCCGGTCGCGATCTCCGAGCAATTCAAGGCGACTTGATACTCGTCCACCCTACAGGCTAGATTAACGATTGAGTAGTTGGGTATTGCGATTGTGACTTACGTTTGCTTGAACAACCTTCATGACGCTAACTGCCTTTCGGGGACCGAAGCCACAGACGTACTGAAGCAAGTTTGCAACGTATGGCTTGCTGGCAGCTTCGTTGAGATCCACACCAACCAGATTCACCATATCCACCATAGCGGTTTCAAGAGCTTTCTGGAGCTTGTGTTCAGGTAAAAGCTGTTGTGCAGGGTGGAAAGCGATCGAGACGATATTCTTACCTAATGCGGCGTATTCCAAGAGTGGATTCTGGACGTATTTAGCAAGGGCTACACAGTATCGTGAAAGCGGTGGAAGCTCCGGATGGTCTACAGCAGCACGGTCGCTGTTCTGATATAGACGGGCTACCTCATCGTTCACCAACATCACCTCAGTGGGGGATCTATCGTCCAATTCGTCACCGACAACATTGATGTCCTCCTCCTCGACAATACCACGAATCTCTTCGACGAGCTTGTAGGTTTGTACGCTGAAACCTGCCACGGCGATAACATCGGGTTTACGGCGATTGAGAACTTCGATAAAGTGAGTCCGAGATGTGTCATCCTTGAGATCTGTAAACTTGACAGTCTCGAGAAGCCTTCCATCTTCGTCCCTGAAAACACCGACAATAGCATCCCGACCCCTCTCACCGTATCCGTTCGAGAAGGCAAAGACTCGTGGGATTTCGCCAAGTTTCAATGCTTTCGGCTTGTAGGGCGCTTGGTCGAGTTTCTGCAAGAACGATTAGCTCATAATTTTTTAGATATTAAGCGAGGAAATATTACCTTAAGATAGGATCTACGGCACTCGGCCGCAATAGCATCCTCGCAGGCAGTTCGTAATTCATCCTTGATAGCTTTTTGAAACATTAACTTGAATTTTCCCATTGCCATATCAACGACTTCCTTTCGTTCCTTATTCCAAGACTCTGCCATATCGCTGACGTTTTCAGATGTCATGTACTCGTATAATCGCCGGGTGAACTTGTCTTCATTCTCTAAGCTGACATCTACGTTGACATACCCTTCTTGCTCAGCTTTCATCATACGTAGGTACATTGCAGAGTGTGCTGCAATCGAATGGATAGTTTGATTCCTGAGATATTTGAATTCCTGTAGAAAATTAGCATCTTACAAAGAATTTGTGGATAGAGTGCCTACATAGTACTGATGCTGCTCATCAATCTGACGGACGCCTTTCTCCGTCACGTCAACGTTAATGATACCTCTCGTAAACCATTTGTCTCTCATTGACCTCCTTAAAGTGGGATTTGTGAAAAGCTCTTCAGCCAGCATGAGTTTGGCCGCCTGCAATACCGACTCCCCAGTTGGGAACTCGGGATCGTCGATATAATGGTCTGATATTGCATGGGGATAGTCGTGAGGATCCTCGGCGTATTCACGCTTTTGGTCGAAGCGTACATTCATCGCAAACTGTGCTGCAGACAAACCGAACGCACGGACCATACCGTAAACATTTCCATTGCGGATACGCTCATAGATAGTCTTACTACTCCCTGGCCTCCTATAGCCGTGTCCACGGCCCTCGCCGTTGGTGATAGCAATGTCTTTCAGCTGGGAGTGATAGCGGAAATGGATGTAATCGTGTAGATCCTGTATTTGCTCAATTGTTTCGGTACGTTGGAGTCCAGTTTCTGCCTCGATATCATCCGAGGTATCCATGGCATTTTTGAGACTGGTATAAGTTTTCTCATATGCCCGGCACTTATCAAGGAAGGCTCTGAACTTGAGATCCAATTCAAGAATCTCCCAAAGATCGTCCTGTGTGAGGAGTTTGGTAGCTTCGATCTCGTACCCGGTTTCCCCATCGTCGTGGCGACGCGTAGGAACCCTCTCTGTGTGAATCAGGTAATCTTTCCTATGCTGGTAGATGAATGGAACTTCCATTTGTTCGACCACAATGAACTCCAACACACTCCTGATCGTTTTCATCAAGGGTTCCTCTTGGTGTGGTGGTAAGTTCTTTTTGGCTAGGACAAACTTGGAGATCCATTCAGTTTCCTCTTCGAGTTCCCTTCCACCAATCTTGAGATGCGCAAATGGCTTCCTGGACAACTGAAATCGCTCCGGCTCGTCAGTTTGGCGGATCGCATTGTCCTCGTCCGTAAGCATGCGCTCCGCCAACTCGCTCGGTTCGAAAACATCCTTCAATTCCAGCTCCTTTTCCCTACTTTCCTCCTCTTCTTGTGGATCGTCTTCTGTCACGAGCGCAAAATCGTACTCATCACCTCTTCCGAAGATATCATGCATATCCGAGATAGCACCCTCACGTAACCCTAGGTGTTGAGGAGCATAGCTTCCTTGGTGCTGATTGCTCTCTCTTCTCCGTCGTCTGACCATTTGCATGTCATCGTCACTTCCACCTCCACCGCGTTCGTCTTCAGACATCTCATCCTCTTCAATGAAGTCTTCAAACTCGTTCTCACCGCCGCGACGATTGTCGAGGCCTTCATCGTCGTCGTCGGGCTCACCAGGTGCGTCTTCTTCGTCGGAAAAGATTTCTTCCAGATCGCGGGAGTGCTGTCGACGGCGCTTTTCGGCATCTTCTCTTCCACGCTTCAATCGTTTGAATTTACTCTTAAGAAAATCCAGTATGTGAGTAAGTTTGCGGTCCTACACTAGCAGTTGAGTGAATGATAAATTCGACAAGACGAACCTGGCTAGATCTATCAATCTCATGGCCGGTATTCTCCAAGACCAAGTCAAGATCGTCTTCGTCTAGGCCTTCCTCCTCTTCATCCTCACGATTAGATCTTCTCCTCTTCTTCTTGCGCTTCTTGACAAGAACCATAGACCCGTCCGCCTGCTCTTCCTCCTCGTCTTCTTCTTCATCATCAACGATAAAGCCTTCGCGAATCTATATCCCAGTCAGTAATGCACTCCCCATGACTCAGCCAGGAGGGCCAGAACAACCTTTGCCGCCTCCTCGTCGTCGTCGTCGTCCTCTTCCTCGCTGCTGTCGTCAAAGTCTTTCGGTGGTTTGTTCGACTTGTCGACTTTTCTGCGCACTTCACCGGTATCCTCGTCGAATTCTTCCTGATCGAGCTCATCATCATCGTCCATTTCCGCTTCGCGGTCAATGAGGTTATTGCGCATATCCATGAATTTTGCTTGGTTGTCCGGAGGATTATTTTGGGGCGGGACTTTTTTGTAAGGCGAATTTCTCGAGACTTTGCAACCGGTTGCTAAGCGAGCTAGCAACCGAGCGATTGCAAATAAGAGGAAAAGAAGAGGGCACGGCGAAAGGTGAATAGAGGGATAGGAGAGGGATCTAGGAAGGAAAGCTTATATAGAGCTTGAGGGCTAAAGGGAATCCCTAAGGCCGGGTAACTTGCACAATGTGATGGGTGTTGCCGCATGTAAAGGAGGGTGGCTGTCACTATCGGAAGTACCGCTAGTCCTTCTAACACCTCTTCCTTCCGCAACAGCAATCTTTTTTTTCTTTCAAATTCACGTCAATAGACAGACCACCATCCATATCCATTGATACAAAGATGTCTTTTCACAGTAAGGATACCCTTTTATTTGATCCTCATTTGATTACAGGCTGACAAATGGGTTTTATTCGAGGGGTCACCCGAGACTTGACCTCACCAGCAGCCATGATGTTTTGTAGGGGCCTACCGTAAGAGCTCGAATAATCGGACGATATGCTAGATGGTCCAAAATTTCCTCCTTCGAAAAAGGGTCAACAAACACATCAAAAACCTGCTCTCCGAGACAAAAAAGAAAAAACACCGGACCTTACTAGGAGAGGCGACTCCAACGTCCTAGCACATGGTCCAATGGCTCGAGTTCCTACGGTATTTGTGACAGGCCTTATAGCTCGTTCCGATACGGCCGAATTGAAACAACTGAACTAAGACTTACGAAAGGAATTGATCAAGCCCATGTGCGGGTGCTGTTCCGGCCACGATTGGGAATTAAGAGGAGTTGGAGAAGTTTGTCACTTGTATCAGAGGCGGAGGTGAAGATTACGCATAAGATAAGGAGATAGATTAATTCTTGTCTATTCCCATTACTTATGGTCACTTGAATAGCAGAAATGCTACAGCGTGGATGGCGCCGTTTGACGGGGTCAGGAGGGGTATATGGTTGGGCTGTAGGGTTCTCTGGTTGTCTGGCTCATTGGGGGTAATGGGAGGTTCGGAATTTTGCATTTATTTCTATTAGTCCTTTCCTCAATACCGCATTATCTAATGATACCGGAAATGGTACTCTCACTAAAGTAGATAGAAAAGTGAGTTCCCACGAATGTGGCACTGTCGATGTTCAGTTGTACAGGATCTGGCAAGAAGTCATTGAACAGTTACCGGCATACAAGGTTCACTTACTAAATATATCCCTGTCCGTTCGAGTTGATCGTTCCCTACCATCGTACTAAGGAGTAACTCAGCTTTCTAGCAACGGTAGCTATGAAGACGCTTATGACCCATAGATACCGTAAAAGCCTGTTAAATCTACTATCATAGAGCTCAGCGAGAGTGTGGTACTGAGCCATGATAAGCCTAGCAGAGCAGGTTAGCAAAGTCACCAATATCAGTCAATGAGATCCAGCCTCCCCTGGATACTCCCTGCCTGGAAAACACTATTCTTTGTCTTGGATTGAGAAGGCCTGCGAGCCATAATTGCCGATGGTGAATCTAGCGAGCTTTTACCCATACTCGGGGGTAGACAAAATTTGGGCCACTTCCGGAAGATGACATGGTATTCGTATGTAAACTAAACCAGATTTGGAAATTTGAGTAATAACTAGTAAGCGTTTTTTTGGTGTCCGCAAAAATTTGTACTCACCTTCTGATTGAGATGTACTGCAAGTGATATCCTATGAGTACAAAGTAGATATACTATTTGCAAAGTAAACTATAGAAATCAATATTGGGTTGACATCTGACTAGCATCAATAATCACTTATAGGTGCTGTGACATGATTTTGATTCAGGGCTTTAAAGCCTTTCATCTGGAATTGCATTTCAAGCTGTTTTTGGAGTTGTTTTCAAGGTTTAAATCATATCAATTCTACTCTAAATCCTCTAACTTAGTTCCCATATCTGACCACAATGCCTTAATTAGGTTTAGATTTAGTAATTGGGCTAGCTATTGCTTTATTTAGAGCATATCTAGAGTCTTGTGCAAAATAGCCTTTTCCCTATAACCATTGGCAGGTATGATACCACATTATTGTCTAGTATCTTTATAGTTAGAGGGATTCTTAGCACCGCAAGAACTGGAATAATTGGTACTCGCCATAGGACGTTGGAATTGCCTTTACTAGCGGGGTCCTATACATATATACCGGTATATTGGGGGGGAGCTGAGGGGGTCTGTTTTCGCTGTGCTTTTTAACTCTACCCAAGAGAGGGAGTTTTGGACGTCTTAGTGCGAGTACCAATTATCCAAGTTCTTATGGTATGCTATCTTCGGGGGGAGGTTCTACCACTGTTCTCCACTGATGCTGGAGCTGACATCTGGATTCTAATTCTATAATATGCATCCTTATGCAATTATTATCCATAGAAGTAGGAGCATTTCAAGGACTTAGATTTACTTGGCGGATGAGCTAGCGCTAAGCCATGTATATATCTTACGTATCACTTGTCTGAGTCCTCCCTGCATAATTGTTATAAACTAGAATAGAATAAAGAAGATTTAATTATAAGTATCATATATCCTATGAAATCTTGCAAAATCCATCATGTGACCTAGATCCTATAATATTATGCAGGTTACAATCTAGAATTCTGTGTATTTTGAAGAAAAAAAAAAGCCAAAACATCTGGAGTCTGAACCCCTTGTCTGCCCATGTCCTGAGTATGTCTGTAAACGGATGGCTGCATCCTGAGTGCCCTCTGAATAGACAGTTGCGCCTTGAGTGCATTCTGATGTGGCCATTGTAGCCTAACACTGGTGCAACTGCATGCCATGGACAAGCTAACGGTTAAAGTCCTGAGTGTCAAGTATGTCTGATACATAGGACGCGGATAAATATGTTTGCTGATGTGTCTGGTGACCGAAGGAGAAGTTTCTGTGCTACTGGGCCCGAAATACCCTTGGGCCCGGGTGCCCTTGAGAAAACAAGCACCGATACAAATACAGTACAATATCCTTCGTTCATTCATGCTCGAGCACTTGTAGCTATCCAAATTATCTATCTACAATTCGAGATCCTATCCGTCTTCCCCGAATTATCATGTCCAAAACCCCACCTCGAAAGGCATTAGTGCCCAACGCCCCGATAACTCGGCGCCCCACTGCGACTCTCGACAATCTACAAGAAAATGGTTGGATGTGTAAGTCCACTGAGCTCCTGTTAAGTCGTGCTAAAAGCCTTTGTCCGTTAACACTGAAACCTCCCCCCCCCAGGCAACTGCAATCCTAGGTTTGTAAACATCATGAATCTTCCGACATCAGGCTGATAACAATTATTTAAACAACAAACATGCCAGAAGCTAATATCATCGACCATGAGGGTAAAGGGCCCTGGCACCAGTACTCACGGCAACCACGACTCGGAATCCCGGCAAAAAATGTGAGTGTTGCCCGGAGCTCGAAAAGCGATCGTGTTTTCCCTAATGCCTGTAGCGAGGAGGCAGTTTACGCCTGTCCGAAGGGCAGGGGCGGTTCGAGTTGCAACTTTTTTATCTGGGTAACTGAAGCCCAGGTGGCAGAGGCGTCGAAAGGCTACACCTTTAACGAGAGTAAAGTGCGCTCTCTCCGCGGAGCCGCAACTACTCCAAAACGTCTGAAGCAAACACTACTACCGGGGGCTCCCCCACCCTCAAGAAATATCGCCCCTGGCAGAACTAGGTCTGGCGCCTGTTACACGAGAGTAGCCGCCGCTCCTGTGCTTCCCCCCAAAGCCTTAGCTCCACCATCCCCCCCCTCCCGGGTGAAGCGCCGGCGTGAGTCGTCGCCGCCCTCTAATGAAGTATCTGAACAAAAGCCCGGCCCCTGCAAACTCCGCAGGCCAAACCGAGTGACGAAAAACCCCTACTCCACTAACAACTCCAGGGCTTCCACCCCCAAACCTCCTCCTTCTTCCACTTCCTCTAGAAAGGCCGTAGCGGTAACCCGAGGAACATGGGACCATCGCTCCGTAGCCTGGCCCCTCAGCGAGACGGACGTAGACGAAGATGGCAGTGATAATAATGCTACAGTCACGCCCTCGCTCTCACCAGCCCCATCCCCCCGCCGGCGGCTCTTCAACTCGAATGGCGAACCAACCACCCCACGAAGAAGGGCGGCAGATATGAGAACCACTCCGTGGACGCCGAGGTCCCGGAATGGCTCGTTTTTCAGCGGCGCCCTGAGCACTCCCGGCCGCGGGGTCCAGTTTGACGTGCGAGAAGCGGTGAGCGAGTTCATCCGCACTGAGGGGATCGACTTGAAGGGGGCCGGGGGTAAACTTTGGGATATACTGGAAAGAGAGGTTGGGCAGAAGGAGGGCGTGTGTAAAGGGTATGGATTGATCTACGATCACGGAATTTTTTCCGATTAACTGAGGTGTATGAGGGGTTTTTTAGGAGGGAAATTGCTAGATCAGCACTTCAGAGGGCTACAGATGTAATCACGGGCTTGCATCGTAAGATCGCAGAGTTGGAGAAGGAGTTGGATGAAGCCAAGGCTGCGAACGTGAAGCCTAAGGTTGCAATTGAGGAGTTGGAAACTAGGCTTAGTAAGTGGTTGATTGTATATGTCCTCGAGGTTGTATGCAGTGATGCTGATATTGCCGGAAGATAACGCATATTTGGAGTCTCTTCGAGCCACGAACGATTGATGCTAGGTTGCGGCTCGGAAATCTACTTAGCGGTGTAACATTGGAATTCATTGGGTTTTGAAACTGGCCACTGGAGTCCTTGTATTGCTTATCTTTGGAGTTATGCTATGTTGCCTTGAAGTCAATTAAGAGTGAGATATGTGTCGCTTTGCCTGAGAAAGAGGTATAAGGGTTAAAGTATTGCTGAAGATGTGAGAAGAGAATCGAGGGATGCCTTGCGATATTTCCTATTTCCTATTGCTGTGCTCGTTGCATTTGTGAGTGCATGATAGAAGATAAAATAGCCCCCTGCCAGCTTATTTGCTTGCCAAGGCCAATGATAGGAACTGTGGGTTATTGTTCCTCCCCTCCCCAAGGGTGTATAGAAGACTTTAGAAGACATTTGTTGGGATCTCCTTTCATAACTGGTATGTCTGGCCACTCTAGGGGGAACCCGGCCCCACCCAACCCGCTTGGGCGGTTTGTTATAACGACTGTAGTTTTGATTGGCATCAGCACGCTTACCATCGGGCAGGCACTCCTAAAGTGAGTGAGATGGGGTGGTGTATTGATTGGCAATAGTAATGCCGTAGGATCTAAACTGGTTGAATCGTGGCTGCCCCCCCTCCTAGTAAGGTCTGGTGCTTTCTTCTTCTTTTATTTGTCTTGGAAAGCGGGTCATTTGGTGGGTATTTCGCCCCTCTTCTAGAGGGGGGAACGTTGGACTACCTAGCACATGGTTTGCTTGCTCGAGTTCTTACGGTACTATATGTTGGCTGTTGAACGATTCTAGCTGGCGGTTCATTGAATTTGTATCATACTAAACCTATTTTTGGCCACGCGACTTCTTCTCATCCGCCATTAATGAGGGCTCTTGGCTTATTAGACTTACATTAAATAATTGGAACTTTTTGTTTTGGGGCTAAGGAGAATTTTTCTAAGAGCAGTTGATGAGTTTTTTATAGGGTAAGGAGTTTTAGCCCCAAGAAATGAGGGGTTTGCTTATATTTTCAACCCTCAAGGAGTAAGAGAAGGCCCTGCCCAACACCTAGGTTTCTTGAAAATGGCATTTTCTTATTTTGGCTCATAAGCCATTTTCAGGAAAAACAGCATTTTTTTTTAATGGTTGCGCGCCAAACAGGATCTTGTATCCCCCTATTATTTATGCACCTCCATGCCCACTCAGCTTGCGTAAAAGCTACAACATACCTATCAACCTATTATAACTCCCAGACCCTCAAATATTCCCAGGTGCTAGTGTCCCCCGCTCCGAATCTCATCAATACACTTCCTCCGATTATCATTATCCGCAAAAAGCGCTTTGACAAGATCCACTAGCTCCTCCGTTTCAAACCCTTCTAAATGCCCCTCTCTGAACATGTACAAGATATCCGCGATTCTGCTATCTAGGATTTGCTGTAGGAACCGGAATTTGAGCCAGTTCTTGCAGTGGAACCCAGTTGTGGAAACTCCTGCTCCACCGGGCGCGTCGGGGAATAAGCTTTCCAGTGCCGCAATTTCCTCGAAAAATGCGCATATTTTCTCGGAGTCTGCAGCCGGGATGTCGGGAATGTCCTCTATGTCATTGATAAGTTTTGTAACAACGGTATTGAGGAGTAGGCCGACGGACTGGAAGAGCACTGATGGTGAAAGTACTTGAGACCAGCTCATGTGGATTTCCTTTATCCGGGCGACTACTGATGAGATTGCTGTTTGGCAGTCTGCCGATCGGGGGAAGTTGGTGCAGCCCACGAAACCTTGCGCGCCATCGAGAGAGTCGCGTAGTATCGTTCGTTGAAGGCTTATCTCCTTGGCGTAATGGCGTTTACCAAAGGATTGGATGAGATTGACGTCAGTATCCCAGCTATTATGTGGGCGAGTTAGTTCTGCCGCGACCTCTAGGCCTTGTAGCTGCTCGGCTATCCGGACGCAGTCGTTATAGACGTGCATATTGGATGATATATTAGTGGAATAGGAAATCGGTGCTAGTGCCCGGTAAGCGGCAAGTATGAGGGAAGGAATTGACAACATGCCGGAAGCAGCTGGTGTGACGGGAGAGGGGGGCATAGCTGATAATCGCTTTGCTTCATCGACTACTTGGACAATAATATCCATAATGGCATCGGGTATTGAGGTGATTGCGTAGCTTTCCCTGAGTGTGATATCCTTAGAGTGAGAGCTCGGGGGTCTTCTTGCTGGCTGATACACCGTTGGGTTCTTCGTCGGACTTATGTCAGAAGCTATTATAGGCTCTTGAGCTTCAATTCCTGGGTCGTCTTCTCCCCATTCCCCCCAATCAAGGTTATCCAAACCATCCTCATCAGTTAGGGCATCCGCTAGCACGCTAGGTTTCTCGTCTCCCTTTTGTTCTTCGTCTTCGATGTCGATATCTTCGTCTAAGCCCCAACAACTGGCATCATCGTCATCAATGTCGATTTGCAGCGATTTCGCCGTGGCAGCAGTATCTACGGATGTATCCCCGTCTCCCCACCCAGAATCGTTGTTCCAGACATCTTCCATTGGGGCACCTAATGACTTCCTTCTTTCGGTGGAGGAAATGACCTTCACCTTCTGTGTCTCCGTCCTTTCTACGACCTTAACAGCGCTAGCCCCGTGTGATAATATTTGCCTAGCTTTGTCTAGAGAAGTCTCTTTTCTCTTTGATAGCCATACTTTTGGTGCTCTCTCAGTCCATTCTCGTAATTCCGTCTCGTTCGCCCAGGATATCTGATGCAAAAAGCTTTCAAATTCTCTCGTTTCTTTAAGAAGGGCTTCGAATTTTGGTAAATCGTCTAACGATGAGGGCACAGAGGATGATAGGGAGGAAGAAATTAGCCGTGTAGTCAGGTTGGGTATAAAGGTACGGGAAAACATGGGAGTAATGCCCGACGGAAGGTTTCTGTTGAAGAAGGTGATCATTTGGCGTAGGTCCTTGAACATACGCGCTGCGCTTAGGTCGTTTGTGTTTCCGCTGATACTTAGGGTATTCCCTCCCACTGAGAATGTAGGAACTGAGCCTTTTAGTAAATCAAGTCGAGGGGCGACAAGTAGTGTATCGATTTGGTGGTGTAAGTGGTCTATTTTTCCATTGAGAAGATCCAATTTCTTCAGAGCTTCGATGACATTCTCGGTCGAGGGACCGGAGCCTTATATCTAACATTAGTTTGTTAGGATTCAGGATTTAAGGGTCGGATAGCGTTTCTTACCTGCTGCGTCTCTGTAGACCGAAATCTCGCTCTTTCGGGGGTTGACCTTCAAAAGGCATTTCCAGTAGTCCTCTATCTTGTCAACTAACATTGATCTCAAGCCTTTTGCCTTCTCTTTCATTAAGTTGATAACGATCGTTCCATCAGACGCGGGTAGCTTTTCTAGAGTAGCCCGGACATCGTCGAGGGTCTCAATCGCCTGGCACAATTCCCCAGTGTCCAATAAATGCTCGACTTGGGATAGAGTAAGGTCGATTAGCTGTAACTTTGACAATATATCTGTTAAAGCCTCGCTAAATTTGATTTCGGATACTAGTAATCGAGCCTGCATTGTAGAATCTTCAAGTTCTAGATCGAGCCGCTTCTCCTGTTCCACTAGCTGTATTATTTCGTCTGCCTTCGTTTTGGATGATTCGATGTCTTTGTGGAGTCTTCGGGCTTGTGATATCCATGAATCAACTTCAGGTCCATTTTCTCGGCTGGCTGCTCTAACTTCATCCTGGTAACATTTAGCATAGATTCTTATGAGCGTAAGTTGAGGGGAAATTGTACATAGAGGCTTTCCCGAGCTTTTTGTAGGGAGGCGACAATTTCCGGGAGTGCTGAGGCTTCGAGGACAGCTCCTGCAACGTCATCAGAATCCGGATATGAACCGTCAAGGACTGAGCTAAGAACTGCATCTGCTAACTGGGAGGGTTTTATTTCGGAGGGCGCCATCGCAAAGGCTATTTCTTGCAATGGAGTACGGGATAGAGGCTTGTAGCGGTATAGAAAACAGTGCACTCAAGGACTGATTTAGGGAGCAGATCATGATCAGTGTGATACCATAATTGCTTGGGTAACAGGGAATAAATGCAACGGGGCACCTCACTCTCAGCGATCATAAAATCTGATAAGATATGGGTTAAGGGCCGAGATTCGTGTTCCTCTAAGCTCCCAACTTCTTTCCACCGCTAATTAGTGTGGTGAAAGAACAAAGAAAAGAGTCGTACTATAGTATAACACTTTACTGCTCATCCATCAGATTCTCATTATTAAGAGTGAATAACTTCTAGAGAGTTTCAACCTGTTTGTGGGGGACCCTCCCGTTGGTTTCGCGGCTCAACTTGGCATGATAAGGGTTAGGGTTCAAGGCTGCTCAAGCTACTGACTTTATATGCGCAAGAAGACGAAGTGCAGGACTCGCATTGTACTCGTACTCAAGTATAGGCGGCGTTTGTGGTATAATAAGCTATAAACAACTGGTCCTGATCGCAGTACACTAGGTTGTCAGCCCTTACCCCCAACGCCCAAAAGAAACACTCTTTAGCTTCATCCTTTATGCACTCAACGTCCACACGCCCAGAATATTCTTGGCCCTTATGCTAATGAGCCCGTGGAGGATAAGATGGGTCAAAATTATTCCGCCCTTCCAGATCGAAATGTCGGCGGTGCCGGTATCGATATTGCTGAGCTATCCGACATCAGTTACGAGAAATCCTTAGGAACTAGCCGTTTCCTAAAAACAATCAAGGCGAAACACACAGATGGCGGCCTTGTTGTTGTCAAGATCTTTCTCAAGCCAAACTCCAGCTTCTCGCTAGAAGAGTATCGCACAGAACTTGAACGTATTGCGCTCTCTCTCGAACGTCCCGCTTTAGGGTTCTGACAAGGTTATAGGTGAGCAAGAGGCCCTAGCCGATATACCGAACGCCTTATCCCATCAACGGATTATAGAAACCGATAGAGCGGGCTACCTGGTTCGGCAATACTTATATAACAGTCTCTATGATAGAATTAGTACTCGGCCGTTTTTGGAAGAGATTGAGAAACGCTGGATTGCCTTCCAACTGCTTTGCGGCCTTCGTGATTGCCATGCTAGGGGTGTTCATCATGGGGATATAAAAACTGAGAATATTCTCGTCACATCTTGGAATTGGATCTATCTCTCTGATTTTGCCAAATTTAAGCCGACGCAGCTTCCGCAGGACAACCCTGCAGACTTCTCATACTTTTTTGATACCTCTGGACGGAGGATATGCTACGTCGCTCCCGAGCGGTTTCTCGATGCAGGGGAAATAAGTGGGGATGCAAGTGTTACGGATGAGATGGACATATTTAGCTTGGGATGTGTCATTGCGGAGCTGTTCTTGGAGGGCACTCCTTTGTTTAATCTGTCACAACTCTTCAAATATCGAAGGGGCGAGTATGACCCCTCTCAAACTTACCTTGGGAAGATCGAAGACCCAGAAATCCGCAGCCTGGTTGAACACATGACCGACCTTGATCCTGCTAAGAGATACTCTGCGGAGCAGTATCTGAATCTGTGGCGCCGGAAAGCGTTCCCAGAGTATTTCTATAGCTTCCTTCATCAATATATTGGGTTTATTACAGATCCGAACTCTGGGCGGGTATCGGCTTCTCTAGAAGACCAAGAAATAAGGACACAGGCAGACGATAGGATCAACAGGATTTATCACGACTTTGACAAGATTTCTTTTTTCCTTGGGTTCGGCGCATCAGAAGAGGCTGCAGTTCTTGAAACGAGAGCTGCCTCTAAAAATGGCATAATACCTGTTCGTTTAGATATTCCAAATTACCAACGGCAGTCATCCGCTGTGCGGAGACGACCAGTGAGCGCTGATGATGGTACCCTCATATTTTTAAGTCTTATTGCGTCGTCAATAAGAAATACGTCAAGAGCAACAGCAAGAGTGAGAGCGTGTGATATATTTCTTGCATTTGCAGAGAGAATTACCGATGAAGCGAAATTGGACAGATGTTTGCCTTACCTTGTTGCGCTACTAAACGATGATTCGATTATCGTCCGAGTGGCTGCTGTGAGGGCAGTTACCCAGCTGGTATGGCTCTTGATTCTCTACAGGAATCCCACATACTTTACCTTATTAATCATTTGAATATAGATGGAACTTGTTGAAGTCGTTACCCCTGTCAATGCGCACGTATTTCCCGACTACATTTTACCAAAGCTTCAAAATTTCGCCTCTCACAGTAATCCCATCATAAGAGCAACATACGCCTCTTGTTTATCTTCTCTTGCTGATAGCGCTTCAAGATTCCTTGACATGGCCCAAGCCCTCCGCGCTGATGGGTCTTTACCCACAGCAGACCCGGAAGCCGAGGACGGATCTGCCGTAGGGTCAGCATTTCAGGCTCTCTTTGACCTATCTAGGAACGACTTAGTTGGTTACTTTCAGGAGCACTCAAAGTTACTACTCACAGACATTGATTCTGGGGTCCGAAGGTCGTTTCTCAGATCTGTATCAAGGCTCTGTGTTTTCTTCGGAACTAGCAAAGCCAACGATGTCATTCTAAGCCATCTGAATACTTATTTGAACGATAAAGACTGGCAACTTAGGAATGCATTTTTTGAGACTATCACTGGCGTAGCAACATATGTTGGGGTTACTGCTTTGGAGGAGTACATCATGCCACTAATGGTACAGAGTCTCACAGACCCAGAGGAGTATGTTGTGGAGAAGGTCCTTCGCTCCCTTGCCAATATGGCCGAGCTCGGGCTGTTCCAAAGGAGTAAAATATGGGAACTTATTAACGTAGTCGGCCGCTTTATGATGCATCCAAATATATGGATTCGCCAAGGTAGGGTTTTCCAATTCAAATATACCCTGGTATGTAATGGAGCGAGTATCAATGCTGACATTGCTGTCAAGGCGCTGTAGCGTTTGTCGCGGCTGCGAGCAAGTGGCTGTCGCCGGCCGACATACATTGTATTGTGAACCCAACTGTGAGGCCATTTCTGAGAGCCGATGTCGTTAACATCTCTACGTTGACTATGCTCGAACATCTCCAAAAACCAGTACGCCGTATCCCAAACTAACTCTCTGATATCAGTTTGTTTACTTGAGTAGGTATCTAGGCATGTATTTGATATGGCGGTTACCTGGGCCACACAGTGGAAGAAAGGGCTATTTTGGCAAGGCGCGCAGGAACAGAGAACCTTTTCTTTTGGAGCAATAGGAGACTCAATGCCAAGGATTCCGGTCCACGATTTACAGCCAAACGGTTTTGCACATATCCCAAAGAACGAGGAAGATATTAATTGGATTGAGAAGCTGAGAAATTTAGGCATGGGTCCCGACGATGAATGGAAGGTTATTTCTCTGAGGGAGTACATATGGAGAATGGCCTTATCGAAGCCGCGATTACTCTCTAATGAAAACCCACCGCTGGCGAAGAACACAATTTCTCTCCAAGATCTTGGTATTACACCACACACAGTATTTTTTGATGAAAGCCAATCGTTCTTCAATCTGAATATGCGAACAACGGACGCTGCTACTGGAAGCTCCCGCCCGGCCACCATAGCCGATGCTCTCTTGGATGCCTCCAGGACCATCGACAATTCTAATCGAAAGGTACCCTCCCGACTACAATTGAAGCGCTCTGCAGGCGTAGATATTACAGACATAATGCGGTCCCGTTTTGACTCAGAGGCTGGGATAAACCATTCAGGCTCCGGATCTCCGACTACTCCTAATCCGGCTGGATTTGGCACTGAGAGTGCTCCCGTATCAGGGTTATCTACACCATTGGCCGTGCCACCCATGACTATTACTGGAGGCGGTGAGTCTTCCACTGCAGCGAGTTTAGTCGAGAATGGAAATCCCCTTCGCCGTAGGCCGAGCACATTAAGTCTTTTGGCAAGAAATGTGGAGGCATCTAAGGCTGCCCCGGAAACTAGCACTGTTTCCGCGATAGCTTTCGGTAGAGTGGAGCATCCGTTCGCGAAGGGCGGCGACCTCAGTCTGCCTAAAGCCGCTGAGACTGCCACTGAACCCGAAGAATTTGCTTTTAGGGCAGCCCATTCCTATGGTGAGATAAACCCTGGGAGTGAGTTTTATATCTAGCGAAGCTCACAAAAAAAAAATAGAGGGAAACGATCCACATATTTTGAAACTGTTAGACTCTATGTATCTTCAGAATTATCCCAGCGACATACTCGAGTTCGGCCCGACAATAGTTCCAGTTCAGAGAAGACAGCCAATCAAGAAAAGCAACGGCCGCCAAGCGGGAGGAGGAATATGGAAACCAGAAGGGGTTATGGTAGCCCAGTATGGCGAACATACAGCTGCCATTAACAGAGTCATTGTTGCACCTGATCATAACTTCTTCTTGACTGCTTCAGATGATGGCACAGTCAAAATATGGGATTCTAGCAGATTGGAGAAGAATGTGACATTTAAGGCTCGGCAAACCTATAAACATGGCACCACGGGAACAGTTCAGGTAAGAGCACTGTGTTTCGTAGAGAACACGAGATGCTTTGTTAGCGGCGCGAGTGATGGTACAATACATGTCATCAAGGTCGACTTTCAAATGACGGCGACGGCAGTTAAGTACGGCAAATTGAGGCTCATGAGGAGTTGGCAGCTACCGGAGAAAGGAGAGTCTGCGGTCTGGATGGAGCATTTTAAAGCGGGTAAGTTTTATGATCGCAACTACAAAACGATATACGGCTAACATGTGCAGAAAACCACTCGATTCTACTCATCGCAACCAACTTATCAAATATACATGCATTAGACCTTAGGACAATGCGGATCTTGTACACTTTGAAAAATCCTGTGTTCCATGGAACTCCCACTGCTTTCTGTATCGATAGGCGACACAACTGGTTAGTGCTTGGGACATCCCACGGTATACTCGATATGTGGGACTTGAGGTTTCAACTTCGCTTGAAGGCATGGGGACTACCTGGCTCAACGCCAATTCACAGAATAGCGATACATCCCTCGAAAGGCCGTGGAAAATGGATCGTAGTGGCTGGGGGCACTGGCCATGGAGAGCTTTCTGTTTGGGATTGTGAGAAAACCCAATGCAGAGAGGTCTATCGTGCCGGGGGCGGTAAGGACAGCGGGAAAGGATATGAGCCCTGGAACGTTGATGACGAAAACCCAGAGCAAATGTTGAGCCGTTTTGCAACCGCTCTTAACCACCTTGAGCCGGGAGGATCTGGGGGCGCTGATAGAGGAGTTCGCGCTTTTGTAGTTGGCCTGGATGCTTACGAGGAGACGCATGAGACTAGGGCGCCTCCTGGGTTTATTGTAAGTGCCGGTGCTGACAGGAAAATCAGGTTCTGGAACTGCAGCAAAGTAGAGGCTTCGATGGTTGTTAGTGGCCTTGATATGGAAGAATCCAAACCCACATTCACGTCATCCCATCCTACCGCAACTCTAACGCTTAATACCGAGAGGCCTCCCCAGCCTCCGTCTGGGGTGGACACTGCTGGGGTAAGAGGTGGTTCTTCGGCTGCGTCTGGATCCTCGTCGAAGAAGAATAAGGCTTCTGTAAAAACACCAAGGTCAACAGTTATCAGCTTGCAGCAGCAGCAGTTGTTGAAAGCCCACCTCGATTCAATATTAGATGTAAGTTCATACGATGTCCTCATCCATCCCGAGCAAGAAAGGGGAAAATATATACTAAGCGCTGGGCTGCCATTACAGGTTGCATTCCTGGAGGTTCCGTACGGGATGATAGTTAGTGCTGACAGGAGCGGTGTGATTTTCATATATCAGTAGAAGGGAACGGAGACTCAAGACTTGGTGGAATTTACAGGTAGAAACCTGGCGTTTGGTGGGATTTAACTTTGGTTTCTTGTTTTTGTTGTGAATTACTCTATGGGGTGCTATTCAGTGGGGATTGATAGATACGTAATGAAACGTGTATAATGGGCCATTATAAAGGGAGATAACCGAAGCAGAGTACCCCATTGCTCAGTTGATAGCCCTAGCAACATTATAGTACTTACTGCCGTATCACACTTCCTCACTCGTTAGCTAGAAGCGGGAATGATTATCACAGAAGGCCCAAGTTACACTCTATTGAGTCCAGTTACCCGGCGATAGGAGAGTTTGTCCGTAAGGGTTCTCGAAGCTTCTCCACGTCGGTGGCCTCAGCCTTAAAGTTGTTGTTTCTCCCCATCCCTCATTTACTTAACTTCGGTTCGACCCTGTGCTACTCGAAACCAATTCACACCCTAGATATCCACCTTTCTATCCTCCAATTCTCCTACCGAGTTGCAGAGCCAAAACAAAAGCGAATACTGACTTTAGCAACCCTTTTATTTTAACCTTTCTCTTTCGAACCGTTCCAAATTGAGTGATATTGAAAATGACGCAGAAGTGTGCCCACAAAGGCTGTGGAAAGAAATTCACTGATCCGGAAGAAGAATGCCACTACCATCCCGGAGCACCCATATTCCATGAAGGCCAGAAAGGTAAGTTAATTTATATACCCATCTCTGTAAACCCACTCAGAACGGCCCTTTACAGAAGATCGTTGAAGCTAACCTCAAACATTACCCCAGGCTGGCAATGCTGCAAGACAAGAGTACCACCCCCGGCCTTCTTTTCCCGGAAATAGAAGAACACTTATTGAGGCTAACGTGGCTACCTACCTGCCTACTCACCCGCCCAGGTTCTCACCTTCGACGAATTCCTCACAATCCCGCCGTGCTCGATCGGCAAGCACTCCGTCGATGCGCCTGTCTTAGCGCCTGTGCAAACCTCCGGACCCGCCTCGCAAAAGCAAAAACACCCCGAAGTCGCACCTCCGCCGGAAATTGGCTCGGACGGGATTGAAGTATACGGTCAACAGCAGTCATTACAGCAGAAGAAGGCACTCCCGAAGGTGACTACAGCACCCGGCACCCCTCCACCGGAGAAGAAGGAGAAGCCGTTGGAGCAAGATGACCCCAGTATGCCGGTTCCACCAGAGGCGAAGTGCAAGAGGCTCGGGTGTGAGGCTACGTACGACGGTGGGAATAGGGAAGATGAGGATGAAAAGTGTGTGTTTCATCCAGGCGCTCCGATATTTCACGAAGGTGCGAAAGATTTTTTTTCTTTTTCTCCCCCTCTTGTTCGTCTTGTATGGGGAGGAAGAAGAAAAGGGGGTTGGGGGGCGAATGGATGGATGAACATATGGGGGCTAAAAGGGCATCGTCGGATATAGGATCCAAAGGTTACTCTTGCTGCAAGCGCCGTGTTCTCGAGTTTGATCAATTCATGAAAATCCCAGGCTGCGCCACTGGTAGACATCTTTTCATTGGAGCTCCTAAGTCTGGTGGTGGGGAGGAACTGGTCTTGTGCCGGTAAGTCTCCTTCCTATCTACACCCCACTTCTCCAGCCCTGCATATCCCACCTCCACGAAACCCAGGCAAGGGAAGCGTGGGTGAGTTAGGGTGCAGTCTGGAATCAGTGTGTCTCTTAGTCTGTCTTGCGCTGCGCCCAAAAGATCTGGTTAATGGGGTAACGAGGCCTGGGAAATGTCTTTCCTTAAATGGAAATAAATTGCTAGAGTTCCAAACTGAGACCTGTTCTACCGATTTCTTGGGCACTTCTAACAAGCTGAGGGATGCATGTGTGTGGGGAATGTGCGTCTGTATGAGCGCGGCATGCATTGAGTCGATAGCTTACGGTTGAACTTTCTTTTTTCAGAAACGACTTCTACCAAACGTACACAGACGTCATCGTCTCGATTTTCGCGAAAAAGGTCGACGAGACCCGCGCGGAGGTTCACTTTTCAGAGAGACAGTTGGATGTCGACTTGCCTATGCCGGGCGACAAGAGGTATAAGGTTAGCTTTCCGCTCTATGGAGCCATTGATCCGGCCGGTTGTGAATATAAGGTTCTCACGACGAAAATTGAGCTCAAACTCAAAAAAGGTAATAAGCCACTTTCTGCGTGTCCCCAGAGCAGCAGCGCCTTTAAGAGAGAGAAGAGAATCATGTGTGAATTGATATACTAACAATATTGGTGTAGCGGATGGGTTATCCTGGCCTACTCTCCGCAGCGACGAGGTCTCCGGTGAAATTATTCAGATTGGAAAGCCGGCTACTGCGTAGAGGGCGGAGTGGGGTATTGACCATGTCGTGTCGCGAAATATCCTTACATAGATAGATAGATAGATGGGAAATCGATACTACAATTGGCTATCATTAGGTTCGCAGAGGCAATTCATGTCGGGTTTTACAGGCTCTGCCAGATTGTAGGACGCAGGGGGAGGATTAAGTTTCCCCTAATTGATTCAATCTGGACAAGTCAAGCTTTCACTTGTCATCTGAAGGGCTCGAGCGGCGGACGCAGTAGCACATGCACTAGACAGTGTATTCGAAACAAAATCCTTATCTAAGTCAGGTGCCAAAGCACGGAGAATCCCTACTCTCCCTAATACAAGTACCGGTAGAGCTGATGGAAATATCTTACACCGAACCCTCGCCGTCGATCATTTCCGTGCATTGCCGTTCTCGTGCAGTACTATACGTTAATCCCATCCTTCTCTCCTTCCATCCCCGCCCCTAGCCCTAGCTCCCTTTCCTTCCCATTCAGCCTACCAGCTCCCCTTCCCGTGAATTGCCCTAACTCGCCCTGCCGTAGCCAAAGCCTTGGTTAGGTTAAGGGTAGACTACAATGCCGGTATATATTACGTCACAGAGCCCCGGGAGGGAACGGTCCGCTTTATTCTTTTCTCACCATCCGTCCCTAAGATTTGAGCTACAATACGGCATAGCACAGTGCTCACGGGGGCAGAGCACTTCACAGGTAACCTCCACCCGCTCATCTACCGGTATCTATAATATCCACGCTTCACACTTCCATGTGTGGAAACAGACTATTGGTGTTTTCTTTATGTTGCTGTTCACCATAATACCGGTACGGGAAATACGACAATGTTGGGAGGTGGGATGGATGGGCGGATATGCTGGTTGCCGCTTGAGGTCGCACGCAAATGTTGACGAGGGTGTGGGGCCTTGGTTACTGTACTTGTACGGTACTGGTTCGGGTACAGTACTAGTACGGTGCCAAGTTAAAAGCTACAGCTAGTTAAGCTTAATCCCCGTGGCTTCCCTTCCCCCCACATCTCATTCACCCCATGATATGATGCCGGTATGATGTCTTAAGCAAATCACTCAACAGTACTAGTACGATAGAGCTACGGTCTGTATTCAAGCATAATTAGTACTTTGTGTTCTGGGGAGTATCGAGATTGACTCCACGGAAATAAGGTTCTTGGACTTGACCGTTGCGGTACGGTAACTTGTGTCTTGGGAGCTAATTAAGCTATATTCTACACTAGACTAGACTAGACTAGAGCATCGAAATAGGGACTTGCCATCCTATAACGTCTAGGTTATTGTTTTTTCTTCCCTCTACCATACAATTAGCTATCGTTTCCCTTATAGCTTCATACTGGTGTCATGCATTCACAATAGCTTCTGATTCGCCCTTCCCGCTCTCCTTTTCCCTCTCATTATCAACGGCAAGGTGTACTCTAGCCTGGACCAACAAATAACTATCCGATCAAGCGTGATAGCTAGCCCTTACCGTATCCTGCTTGCCCGTGCTCTGGTCTTGCGGATCACATGATAAGGTGCTAATCCAGGTATGATATGGCTAGTATGCAGGAGGAGCGCCGCCTGGTGGGGTTCTTCCATGATGCTTCCTCCTTCCTTCCTTCCTCCCTCACTACTTTCGTTAATTAATTGCTTAGGGTAGGAGGATTGCCCGCTCCCCTTGCCTTGCCTTGCATGCTTTCAACTTCAACCTCCTTCCCTACCGTACCTGTTGTATGAAACCGGGTTTTTCTTGATTTCTTGCTTTCTTCACCCACTTTGTGTGATAGGGATTAGGGTGAAAATGGTAGGGAGGTATTATTACTATTATTATTAAATTTTTTAATTAATAACTTACGATCCAACTAAAAAGTAACCCCCGGGCATTTCTAAATTTTTGTCTTGCTCCTCCTCCTCTCCCTACTACTAACTTATTATACTACTACTAGTAGTAGTAGTGCCGCCTCTGCTGTTGCTGGTGATGTCGTACACAGGTAGACTAGGTATCATAGGTGGTGAGGTGTGGTGGGGTAATGATTCGGGAATTGATACGTTACCTGTATTTATGGGGGGACCCTTTGAATACAGTAACTCGTGTCGTTAGACTATGTGGCATGCATTTTTTTACCTCCACTATTCTAGGATTAGGACTTTTTGGATTTTATCTTTATAGGAGGGCAGGCGAAGGGAGGGGGTGTATATAAAAGTAGGAGCCTAGACCTGCTTTCCTTTCAGTCCCCCCCCTCCCCCCTCCTTCTTTCCTTCTCTCCCTCCCGCTTTAAGAAGGATCGTTAGTTAGAAATCCCTACTTTTTCGATCAACTCTCACTCGGTGGCTTCTGCCCTCTGCTGGCGGTATTGAAGTAGTGAGTGAGCTTCTGGATAATATATATATACATATTGGACTATTGATATATAGAGAGACATACCTATATTCCGTCAAACTACCCCCTCCCATCTCCAGCACTCAGCCCTACAGTAAAAATGGCCCCAGGACTAACCTCCAAAACTCCCCCGCCCCTCCCCTCTGGCCGTGAATTGGAAGAGGTCTCGGACCAAATCGACGCCATCAATATCTTGCTCTCCTCCCCCACCCCCACTACTACCACTACCACGGCTGGAGACTCCAAACCCAAGTCCAACTTCCGCCAGTACCTCACCGCCACTCCACAAGTCAAAGCCCTGTACAAAGAACAGCACGAGAAGCAGACCGTGGAATACAACCTCGCAGCCCGCAAGGCCTTCCACTCGACCGTGCGCGCAAGAATGGGCATCTGGGAGGCAATGGAGAAGCTGAACGCATTGATAGACGAGAGTGATCCCGACACCTCCCTCAGCCAGATAGAGCATCTCCTGCAGACGGCCGAGGCAATGAGACGTGACGGCAAGCCTAGGTGGATGCAAGTCACCGGCCTAATCCACGACCTAGGAAAGCTCCTATTCTTCTTCGGAGCTCAAGGTCAATGGGACGTCGTCGGCGACACCTTCCCCGGTAATAATAAAACCTCGCTCTTCACTCTTCTCTCGTGAAGATCAAAAAAAAAAAAAAAAAAGCAAGCAGCTGATATATAATAACAAACGAATAGTCGGTTGTGCCTTCGACTCCAGCATAATCCTCTCCGAATCCTTTGCCCAAAACCCGGACTCTAAACACCCCGTCTACAGCACGGAGATGGGCATTTACACCCCGCACTGCGGCCTCGATAACCTACTCTTATCCTGGGGTCATGACGAGTACCTCTACCACGTCGTCAAGGACCAGTCCTTACTCCAGGCCGAGGCCCTGGCCATGATCAGGTATCACTCGTTCTACCCCTGGCATAGAGAGGGCGCCTACAGGCGCTTCATGAACGAGAAGGACTGGAAGATGTTGGAGGCCGTCAAGGAATTCAATCCTTACGACCTTTACTCGAAGAGCGATGCACCGCCGGTTGTAGAGGAGTTGAAGGTTTGTTTGTTTATCGGTAATAACCCAGTCATGACGGATCACTCGCTAATTGGTGGATTTGTGCCTACAGCCGTATTATACCGAGTTAATCGACGAATTCTTTCCTAAGAAAATCCTTGATTGGTAGTAAAAAACCCAAACACACACACACACACACACAAGTTTTTGGAACTCGGAGGCGTTTTTTATTATATTGGCTATTATAGTTATCTTCTTATTTGTTTTTATCTATCATATTTTGGTTTTCTTCTTCCCCTCCCCCCCCCTCTCTCCATGTTAATATCCCCCCCCCTCCCCTTCTCAAATTTTGTTCCGCAGGGTTTTTCTTGAATATATTATATAGTCATCACATTTTCTTAACTTAAGTTCCGAAAGGTCTCCTCTTGTTATCTTATTATCTATCATACGACCATCGCTGTAAATATCAGACCCCCCCCCCCACATACACACCCCAATGTTCGTTCCAAAATAGATATATATATATATACAAGTACGAGTACAAAGTGCACAAGTTACAAGTATTTTTTTTTCCTCTCGTTTGAGGGTTACTAGTACGTTATATTATTATATTAGTAGAATTCCCCTGGATATTGTGGTGCCATTAGTTATAGATTACTTCCTGTTTACTATGATATATCGAAATTTTGCCCCGTTGGCGTCCCCCCCCCCTTTTTTTTATCGGACAAGTAGTATGTTTAACCCTGTTGCGGAAACAGCGACGGCGACGGTGGTTG